>AUXO014272870.1_pt1 | contig 31737 bp, 17 predicted proteins | sample 768731 | NCBI WGS metagenome assembly AUXO01 (sample SAMN02715735, study PRJNA202380) | gut metagenome | biome: sheep rumen | host: Ovis aries | place: New Zealand: Palmerston North
GCTTGTTCAACAATAAGTTTAACCTGACGATGGAATGGTATCATTCTACCCGTCGTGACATGTTGATGAGTAATGTACGTATTCCTTCCAACTCTGGTTTCTATACCTTGGCTTACAGAAACGTGGGTTCTATGCGTAATATCGGTTGGGAGTTCCACCTCAATACCAATAGGCTGGTGGAGATTGGCAAGTTCTATGCTGACATCAATGCAACCTTCGGTAACAACTCCAATGAAATCCTGACGATGGACCCAACGGTGTTGGAGTCTTTGAACTCTGATTTCCATTTCAATAACCGTGAGGTTCTTCAGCGTGTTCAGTTGCACAATCCTTTCGGAGCCATTTACGGTTTCAAGTATAAGGGCGTATATGAGTACCAGTATGAAACGTTCAAGGACATGAACGAGACACAGAGGGCTGACTTCCTCGCTGCCGGACATACGGCTCCTATCGCTCAAACCGAAACAGGTGCAGTGATTTACGACGATGAGGGCGATCCCATCCGTATGATGTACGCTTATTCAAACGATGCTGCCGGAAAGAACTACAAGTTTAAGGGTGGTGATGCTATTTATGAAGACATCAACCATGACGGTAACATCAATGCCCTTGACATTGTTTATTTAGGTAGCTCACTTCCAAAGTTGACTGGTGGATTTGGTTTCTCTTTGAATTATGCTCGTTGGAGGCTCAACGCACAGTTCAACTACCGTGTAGGAAACAAGATTTTGAATCTTGCCCGTTTGGATGCTGAGGCAATGATTGGTAACGACAACCAAAGCCAGGCTGTAAACTATCGTTGGCGTAAGGAGGGAGACGTTACCTCCATACCAAGAGCTATGTACGGAGCATCTTCCAATTACAACACGTTGGTAAGCGACCGCTTCGTGGAGAATGGTTCGTTCCTTCGTCTCAACTACCTTCAGTTGTCATACGCCTTTGATCCAAAGGTAATCAAGAAAGTCATTGGATTGAATGGTTTGGATTTCTACATCAGTGCAAACAACTTGTTCATCTTGACCAAGTACACTGGTGTTGACCCAGAAGTTGGTTATGGAGGTTATGGCGCATCTATTGACGGTGGCCAGACTCCTCGTGCTAAGTCTTATACGTTTGGTTTCAATGTAAAGTTTTAAAGAAGTATGAATATGAAACTAAAGAATATAATCGTTAAATCAGGTATTGCTCTCTTCATGGGTGCTTCCTTGAGTTCTTGTTCTGATTTCTTGGAGATAGAGCCACTGAACGACATTGTCTTGGAGAAGTTCTGGAACGAGGAGAGTGATGTCGAGAATATTGTTGCCGGTTGCTATTCGGCTTTGCAGACTCAGGTGATAGTCGATAGAATGATGGCATGGGGAGAGTTTAGGTCTGACAACGTGGTAGGAGGAACCAACGTGCAAAACGACACGCACCTTCAGAATATCTTCAAGGAAAACCTCAATGCAAGTAATTCATATACCACTTGGGGCGAGTTCTATGATATTATCAACCGTTGTAATACGACTATTTACTATGCTCCTTCCGTTGCGGCGAAAGACCCTAATTTTACGCAGACGGAATTGAAAGCCACCATTGCAGAGGTTTCTGCCATTCGTGACTTATGTTATTTCTATCTCATCAGGGCTTTCCGTGATGTTCCTTACACCACTGTTCCTTATCTTGATGACAACCAGAAGATGGATAATCCTGCCGTTAAGTTTAACTTGGTGTTGGATAGTCTTATCTTAGACTTGGAAAAGGTGAAGGACGATGCTGTGGTTAAATATCCTGAGAATAAGGATTATTACCAAAAAGGACGTATCACGAAAGATGCCATTCATGCAATGCTTTGCGATATGTATCTGTGGAAAAAGGATTATACCAATGCGGTGAAGTATGCTGATTTGGTCATCAAGTCTCTTACAGATGATTATCAGAATCAGTTGGATAGGAGAGGCGGTTCTGTTTCTTCTCTTGACCAGATGATGAATGGTTATCCTCTGATTAGTGATAAACCATATTCAGGAAACGAGTATGGTGAAGCTTTCAATACTATCTTTGATGAAGGAAACAGCAGAGAGAGCATCTTTGAGTTGATTTACATGGACGATGATAGCTACATTCCCAACAATGCTGTCAGCTATAGGTTTGGTAATACTGTTACATACCCAGGCTTTGTCAAGCCAGCAGATTTTATTGGCTCAGACGTGAAGGATGAGTTGTATGCCGTTTACTTGACCAAGTATGATACTCGTTATTACGAGAACATTCAACCCATTGGGTCTTCAGACTACGGTATTAATAAATATGTAGCTACAGCCAGATTGGATGCTTCGCAAACAACCTATCAGGCAAGGTATGGACAAAGACCGGCAGAGAAAACTTGTCACTCTAATTGGATTGTCTATCGCCTGACAGATGTCATGCTGATGAAGGCAGAAGCATTGTGTGAGTTGATCAACTTAGATGATACAACCGCTATAGGCAAGACCCAAAATGATTCATTGCTCAAACAGGCATACGATATCGTCAATACCATCAACAAGCGTTCTAACTGCGCTACCAGTAACCAAGACATCAAGTATGACTCTTATAGCAGCAAGAGTTTGATGGCTAACTTGGTGTTGGACGAAAGACAGCGTGAGTTGATGTTTGAGGGAAAACGTTGGTTTGACTTGGTGCGCCGCTCATTGCGTGACGGCAATACCAATTACCTCATTTCCAAGGTGATGCGTAAGGGCTCCGACAATGCCAGTGTCGTACAGAGTAAATTGGCAAAGATGGACGCTATCTTCTGGCCATACAATAAGGACGAATTGAAAGTGAATAATTCGCTTACACAGAACCCAGCATTCGGAAGCGGAGAAAACTCATCATATTCTAAGTAATACGCTTGACTCATATAATAAATGAATAACATTATGAAAAAGATAAAATATTTTTTGATGACATTGCTCGTTGCTTGTGCGTTGGGCACGATGGTGAGTTGTTCTGATGAGCCGGATACGTCCAATTATTATACGTTTACGGGAGAGATGATGAACAATTATCTCGAAAACCACAGCGAGTTCAGCGAGTTTGCTGCCATCGTGAAACGCGCAGGTATGATGGAGTTGCTGTCTGCCTACGGTCATTATACTTGCTTCCCTCCAACCAACGAGGCGTTTGCCGCATATTACAAGAAGCGTGGCATTAGCTCTATCGACCAGTTGACAGACGCTGATTGTGATACGATTGCACGTACTCACTTGGTAAGCAATATGTATGCTACATCTGAGATGAATGACGGTGTGCTGACTACGGCTAACATGAACCGCCGTTATATAGAGGTTTCTCACGACCTTGACAGCGACAGCAATGCTGTGGTGTTCTTGAACCGTACTGCTCACATCATCTTCGAGATGCAAGACGACTCTGTGGAGAATGGTATCATGCAACCTATCACTGAGGTGCTGGAAAGCAGTAACAGTATGTTGCCTGACGTGATGAAGCTGAATCCTAAGATTTCTCTTTTCTATAACGCACTGGTGGAGACGGGAATCATTGATTCTATGTATAAGTTCCGTGATGATACCTATAACGCCAAGGATTATCCCCGTTACAAATATACGTCGCACGTGAATAAGGAAACGGCTACCGTTCCAGACGAGAAGAAATATGGCTTTACGGCTTTTGTTCCTACTGATTCGGTACTGAATGCGAAGTATGGTATTACCACACTTAACCAACTCTACGAGAAGGCGTGCGAAATCTATGATGCCGTTTATCCGGAAGATGTAAACAGTGAGGCTCACAGCTTTGCCAATCTGACAGACCGTAGGAATCCATTAAACAGATTCGTGGCTTATCATATCTTGGATCGTGACGTAAAGGGTTGGAACTATCTTACTCCATTGAACGACATCGGTATCATTACTACCTTGATGAACCCTGTGGATTGGTATGAAACCTTGCTTCCACATACGTTGATGAAGTTTGAGCGTCTCACCGTTCGTAAGTATGCTGGTTCCAGCACCGTAGGTCAACGCTACATCAATCGTCGCTATGATGACGATTACCAAATCCTCGGTACACAGGTGCAGCGTTCTATTGAGAAAGAGTATATGCAAGATGCCTTGAACGGTCGCTACTTCTACATTGACGACATCGTGGCTTTCAGTGAAACAACGAGAGATATTGTTGACAACACCCGTATTCGTATGGACTTCTCAACCATATTCCCAGAGTTGATGACTAACGACATTCGTCAAAACGGTAATCCAAAGTTCCAGGATCCCGACTACGACGAAACGGCTAAGTATGGACGTAACTTCTATTTCCCCAATGGCTATTTGAAGAACGTGAAGAGTGCAGGATATTTCGTTTATCGTCGTCCTCACGATTATTATGACTGTTATGAGGGAGACGAGATGAACCTCTTTGGCAATTACGACATTACCTTTAAGTTGCCGCCTGTTCCATACGAAGGTGAGTGGCAGGTACGTATGGGTTATGCACAAGAGCCTACCCGTGGTATTGCTCAGATTTATTTCGATGGCAAGCCTCAGGGTATTCCTTTGGACATGACGATCGGCTTGAACGATGCTTCCATTCTGGGTACGGCATGGGTAAGCGATTACACAGGTATGACTACCGAACAATTGTCTGAGGACCAGAAGACATTGAAGAACAAAGGTTATTACCGTGGAGCAGCTGGTGGCTATCGCTACAATGGCGCAGGTGGAACCACCACTACCGTGTTTGCCACTCAGACGCAGACCTTCCGTATCGTTCTCTGTACCGTTCACATGGATCCCAAGCAAGACCATTATCTTCGTATCAGAAGTGTGTCTTCTAAGATGGGTAACGATAATGAGTTCATGCTTGATTACTTGGAACTGGTTCCAAAGAGCATTTACGGTGTAACTGACGAAGGACAAATCGAAGACATGCTTTAAGTAATGAAAACATGGTTTATTCATTTAAAGAATCCAACAAGATGAAAATGAAATATATAAATATAGGAAGAACAGCCATCGTTGCTTTTGCAACGGTGCTGTTCTGCGCAGCTTGTAGTGACGAATGGAATGATCATTACGAAAAGTTTGATACTTCCGTTGCCAATAGCGGAACACTCTGGGAGGCTATATCGTCACAAGGTAATTTGAGTAATTTCTCACGAGTGGTGCAAGCTTGTGGTTATGATGCTGTGCTTAATGGAAGCCAGACGTTCTCAGTCTTTGCTCCCACTAACGACCAATTCACATCTACACAAGCTGATAGCTTGATCAACGTGTTTAATGAACAAAAGGCAAAGGGTGTAAGAAGTGATGACAACACCGTGGTAAAGCAATTCTTGCAAAACCACATTTGCTTGTATAAATACCCTGTATCGAGCTTGACAGATACCACGCTCGTGATGATGAACGGCAAGTATGCCAAACTGAAGGCTGACAATATCGAACAGCATTCGTTCTTGACAAAGAATGTGCTTTACGGTAACGGCGTGCTCTTTACTATTAATAATAAGGTGGAGTATTTCCCTAACGTGTTCGAGTATTTAGGACTTGATAAAGACCTCGATAGTGTTTATCAGTTTGTGAACAGCTATAGCGAGTACGAGTTTAATCCCAATAAGAGTGTACCAGGAGATATTATAGATGGACGTACAGAATATTTGGATTCTGTAACCGAATTGTCTAATCTGTTGTTCAGAACTCTTGGAAGAATCAACTCAGAAGACAGCACCTATTGGATGGTAGCACCTACCAATGAGGAGTGGACTAATCTGACCTCTACTTATACGGATTACTTCAATTATCACAAGAATGTGGCAAAGCGCGATTCCATGCAGTATGCAAACGCTCGTCTGGCAATCTTGAGAGGAACGGTGTTTAGTCGTACCGAAAACCCAGACCCAGCTTTCAACGACTCCGCAATGTCAACCAATGCTACTCATTATGCTACGAGAAAGTTATTGGATTTAGATCCGTATTACGTGTTCTATAAGCCGTTTGAGGCTGGTAATATCTTCGACGTTGATGATGATTTTACTTGTAGCAACGGTAAGGTTCTCAAGGCTAATCATTTGAATATAGACAACAGAAACACATTCATGCAAACCATCAAGGTGGAGGCTGAACATGTGTTGTATCAAGATACATTGCAAGATGCGGAAGAACCGCTTACCGCTCGTCAAGTGGCTGTGGATAATCCATTCCGTGACAAAATCTCTAATAATTCGTATGTGGAAGTCATTCCTAAACCAGCATCTGCCAACCCTACGGTAAGATTTGCCATTCCTAACGTGTTGTCTAATGTAGGTTATGATATATATGGCGTTTTTGTACCAGCTACGGCTCTTGATACATTGGCTACTCACGAACAACGTTTGCCAAACAGCTTCCGTGTTACCCTGAGGTATCCTGATGAGAATGACGTGACATCTGACAGACAGTTGTCTGGAACAAAACGTACGGATAGTGACGCGAATGGTGAGATGAATGTTGTCGATACTGTGTTGCTGGCAGAAAACTATGTATTCCCTACGTGTTCATACGATTTAAGTGACCCGCAGGTGAAGATTAGTTTGAGAAGTACCGTAACCAGTAGGCAAACATCTACCTACACGAAGGTGTTCCGTATCGATTGCTTCATCCTGGTTCCACATGAAGAGGCAACAGAACCTAAAAATGTTAAGCATAAAATTCAATAACCCTTTAGAATTCGTACACAATGAAAAAATATGTAATATATTGCCTATCACTCTTCCTGTTTGGAGCATCTACAGCCTTTGCGCAGGATGATGAGAGTGACGCTCAGGTGGTTCGTAAAGTAACGACAAGCCTGAAGAAACAATATCCAACGCGTGTGGTAAAGGGTCGTGTCATCAATGGTGCGTCCAAGAGTCCTGTCTCTGGAGCAATGGTTCGTGTCGGCGAGATTGAGGGCTACAGTGCTTTGACTCACAGTGACGGTACTTTTGAGATAAAGGTTCCTCTTTTTGCCACTTCTCTTGAGGTGTCTGCCCCAGACATGAACATGTCGAAGATGGGATTGGTGAAAGACGAGCAGCAGAAAGACGTTTACTTGTATCCTGCTACTTTTGTTCCTGAATACCGCAATGGTACAAACGTGACAGCAGAGAACATGACTACCGACTTCCGTTTCTCTGATGCAACGTCTATCGAGGATGAGATTCAAAAGAGACTGGGCGCAGAGGTACATACCACCATGCGCAACGGAACGTCTGGAGTGGGAGGCGTGATGTTCATGAACGGTTTAAATTCATTGAATATCAACTCTCAGCCGTTGATTGTTATTGATGATGTGATTTTCGACCAGCAATATGGCAGATCGGTTTTGCACCAAGGATTCTATAATGACATTCTTGCCAATATCAGTCCTGCCGACATTGAGACGGTTACTGTTCTTCGCAACGGTACGGCTCTCTATGGTGCAAAGGGTGCTAATGGCGTTATCTTGATCAAGACCCGTCGTAATCATAGTATGGCTACACGTATCACGGCAAGTGTTTCTGCTGGCGTAACCTTGGAACCTAAGTTTATCGACGTGATGAACGCCACGCAGTATAAGAACTATGCTTCCGACTTGCTGAAGAGCGTAAGAACCAATATCCGTGATTTCAAGTTCTTGAATGAGGATCCTAATTATTATTACTATCCTCAGTATCACAACAATACCAATTGGAAAGACCAGATTTACCGTACCGCCATTACCCAAAACTACAACATCAACGTTGAGGGTGGTGATGATGTGGCAGACTACAACCTCTCTCTTGGATACATGGACAAGCAGAGTGTGCTGAAATACAATAAACATACTCGTTTGAATATTCGCTTCAATACGGATATCCGTCTTCTTGAGCAATTCCACATTCGTTTTGATGCTTCCTTTGCCAACCAGACACGTAACATCCGTAACGACGGTGCGCCCATGGACTATGTGGAAGGTACACCTACGTCTCCTTCTTTCCTGGCTTATGCCAAGAGTCCTATGTTGAGTCCGTATGCGTATGCAAACCGTATCTTGTCTGACAGCTATCTCGACATTACCGATGAGAGTTATTTGGATGAGGCTTTGGCAGAATATGCCAATTACAACTATAAGTTGGCTAACCCGATTGCATTGAATGAATACAGTGATGCTGAAAACAAGAACCGTTTTGAAAACTCGATGGTGAACTTGAGCGTTACTCCCAAGTATCAGTTCAATCGTCATCTTTTCGTCAGCGAGCATTTCAGTTACAATTTGGTAAACACCAACGAGAAGTTCTATATTCCTATCAATGGTGTTCCCAGTTATTTCGTTTCCAGTGTCAATGCTTACCGTGAGAATGAGGTTCGCTCTTTAGCTGGCAAGCAAAATTCCGTGATGTCAGACACTCGCGTGGATTGGAACAACCGCTATGGTGCTCATGCCATTCATGCTTTTGGTGGTGTGAGAATCAATTGGGAGAGTTATACGCTGAATACCCAACTTGGTTACAACACGGGTAGTGACAAGACTCCGTTTATCAGTTCTCAGTTGCTCAATGCAACAACCACTGGTGTGAATGATAATTGGAATTCTATCGCATGGTACGCTCAAGCTGAGTATAATTTCCTGCAACGTTATTATCTCCAAGCCAACCTCACCGCAGAGGCTTCATCAAGGTTTGGTAAGGATGCTGATCATTCTCTGAAAGCGTTTGATGCAGCATGGGGAATCTTCCCAGGTGTACAGGCTGCATGGGTAGTGAGCAACGAGCCTTGGTTTGCTAAGGTGAAGGGCATCAATTACCTGCGCTTGAACGTGGGCTACGACATCAGTGGTAATGACGACATCGATTACTATGCAGCTCGTAGTTACTTCCGTGCTCAGAAGTTCCTCGACTACATCTCTGGTTTGTCTTTCGACAATATCGGAAATACGAACATCCAATGGGAAACGACCAAGCGCTTCAATGCTGGCTTTGAAACCAACGTGTTCAACAATCGCCTGAACATCAAGTTTAATTACTTCAACAGTAAGGTTGACAACCTGCTTACTTATCAAGCCTTGGGTTATCTCTCAGGTTTGGAGCGCACATGGAGCAATGGCGGTTCTATGAAGAATGAAGGCTTCGATGTTTCTGCTGTTGCCAAAGTGGTTTCCACCAAGAATTTCCAATGGGAATTGGGCGCAAGCATGGGACACTACGAAAACAAGATTACCAAGTTGGTAGATGGTCAGAATAGTTTCGATACTTCTATCTACGGTGCAACGGTACGTACCGAAATAGGACATCCTGCCAATATGTTCTATGGCTATAAGGTCGTGAAAGATGCATCAAGTCCTGAAGGTGTGTTCAAGACCAGTGAAGATGCTAACAAGAAGCTCTTCGTCTTAGGTGCTAACGGTATAGACAAACTGTACTTCGGTGCTGGAGACATGCACTTTGAAGATATGAATAACGACGGCCAAATCACGGAGGCAGACCGTACGTTTATCGGTAATCCTAATCCGGATATCTACGGAAATATCTTCACCTCTCTGATGTACAAACGCCTGAAGCTCGACATCAACTTCAACTATTGCCTTGGCAATGACGTATATAATTATATGAGAAGTCAACTCGAAGGTGGAAGTCGTTTCATGAACCAGACCACTGCCATTACTCGTTCATGGCAAACGGAAGGACAGGTTACGGATATTCCGAAGGTTACCTTCCAAGACCCATTGGGCAACAACCGTTTCAGCGACCGTTGGATTGAGGATGGTAGCTATCTCCGCTTAAAGTCGGTTACGCTGAGTTATTCACTTCCTGTTCATTCCACGTTCTTGCAGGGATTCCAATTCTGGGTACAAGGCAACAACCTCCTTACCTTCAGTAAGTATCTTGGCTCAGACCCCGAGTTCTCAATGACTTCAAGTGTGCTTGGGCAAGGCATTGACCTTGGTCAGTTGCCACAAAGCCGTAGCATAGTTGCTGGTATCAAGATTAATCTGTAATTTGAAACATAATATATATAGAATATGATACGAAATATTTTCAAGGCTTTTGCAGTCTTTGCCTTATTGATAGCATCGTCATCGTGCAGCGATTTCCTTGATCAGGAGTCCGACCATGTGATATATGCTGATAAGAGCCATTTAAATAATGCCACCGATACCGTCTATTCTCTGATTGGTATCATGAACAAGATGCAGGCAATTGCCGACAGAACGATCTTGTTGGGTGAGGTTCGTGGGGATTTGATTGACATCAACGACCACACCTCTTCAGACTTGCGTGATGTGGCTTTGTTCAATATCGGAAGTGAGAATAAGTACAATAACCCACGTGATTATTATGCCATCATCAATAATTGCAACTATTTCATCGCCAAGGCAGATACTGCCCTGAAGAACAATCGTAACGAGTTGATCTTCATGAAGGAATACGCTGCTGTGAAGGCTTTCCGTGCTTGGACTTATCTCCAACTCGCCCTCAATTACGGACAGGTTCCTTTCTTCACCGAGCCTATCCTTACCAAGGCTGCGGCTGATTATGATTATCCTAAGAAGAACATCCAGGATATCTGCCAGTTCTTCATCAACGACATCGCCCCGTTTGCCGATATTGAGACACCAAGTTACGGAACGATTAGAAGCAACGATTCTAAGTTGTTCTACTTCCCCATTTATGTCCTTTTAGGCGACTTGAATCTTTGGGCTGGTAATTACAAGGAGGCTGCACTCAACTATTACAATTACATCTCTAAGCGCAATGGTACAAATTCGGCTTATCCCATCGGTACGAATGGTGTGAGATGGTCAAAGACCGATTCTCATTGGAGAAGCTTGTCTGATGGCTGGTCTCTCAATTACTTTAGGGTAGAAAGTAATAGTAGAAATGCTGAATTGATTACGATGATTCCTGGCGACTCTATTCCTTCTGAGGGTAACTATAGTGAGTTGCGCAATCTGTTCAACAGTACAGAGGCTAACGAATATCAAGTTTCCTTGAAGCCTTCACAGAGCATTATCGATTTGTCTGCTGCTCAGGTTTATTGTCATCTTTCTTCGGGAAATGATGTGGTTTATGCACCCAAGGGATTGTCTGATAATAGAACGGGCGATTTGAGACTGTCCTCAGTCTGGTCTTCTTACGATAATGTGAGCGTTAGCATTAATGGTTCTATACGTGAAATCACCGATTACTCCAGTCTTTATAAGTACAGTACGCGTAATGTTCACATCTATCGTCGTACGATGGTTTACTTGCGCATGGCAGAGGCGCTCAACCGTGCCGGCTATCCACGTTTCGCCTTCGAGATCTTGAAGAACGGTGTCAACAATAGTTCCATTGAGGCAAACGTGATACCTTATTACACGGCTGACAGCACGTGGATTCGTCAGTTCAACTTCCCCAACAACGATTACGTTTTGGAATCAAGAAGTGGGCAACAGAGCGAAAACACAATGGGTATTCACAGCCACGGTTCGGGCTATACGTTCCTCAACGATTATTACGTGATGCCTGACGATACGCTGATTACCGATTCTCTGATGCGTCGTGATTATCAAATCGAGAAAGTGGAAGACTTAATCATGGATGAAGAGGCTCTCGAATTTGCGTTTGAAGGACATCGCTTCTACGACTTGATGCGTATTGCCTTGCGCAGAAACGATCCCTCTTATCTCGCCAATCGTGTTTACCGACGTAGAGGTGCTGCCCAAGAAAGCGTGATGAAAGGATTAATCCAACGTGACTTGAATGACACTCGCAGTTGGTATCTCAATTGGAACAATAAGATAGGCTTAGGTTACTAATCGCGATATAATAAGGTAGGACACGGATTATACGGAATATCACAACCGTGTAGTCCGTGTTTCTTTTATTTGTTCTTCACCTCTTATCAAACCATAACTTAACATGAAAAGAAATACGATCATTGTCCTTTTGCTTGCTTTTTCATTTTCCTTGAATGCTCAAAAAAAGGTGTTTATCCCTGAAGACTTGAAATCAATGGACTTAAACGACCCTGAAAGCAAGTGGTGTTTCAAACGTTCCGTGGAGACGGAAAACCTGATCTTTTTTTGGGAGAAGGGATTTGGCGACGACTTGAACAATCCGCCTATGCTGGAAGGCAAGCCCATGCGTTTCAATCTCGACAATCTCAAGTATCGTGTAGAGAGCTTCTATCGCTTCTTTCGTGATTCCTTGAAATTCTCGTTGCCTGGGTCTAAGGCAGACCGCTATAAGATGATGGTCATGATTAATTATTCTCTCGACGGTACTGCCTACGGTGGCACGTATGATAATTTTATCGGTGCGCTATGGGTGGCTCCCAATCGTATTCAAGACCAAAAACTCAATTGCCTGGCACATGAGTTAGGACACAGCTTCCAACTCCAGATTCCTGCCGATAGCGTAGGCGATGCGTGGGGTGGCTCAGGCTTTTTTGAAATGACCTCACAGTGGATGCTCTGGCAGGTGAATCCTGATTGGGTGAAAGACGAACAATATCATTTCGATGCGTTCCGCAAACTCACCCACAAGGCTTTTCTCCACATGGAAAACATTTACCATTCTCCTTACGTCATCGAGTGGTGGAGTGAGTTGCGGGGGAAAACGTCTATTGCCGAACTTTACAGAAAGGGCAAGAAGGGTGAAGACCCTGTCATCACCTACAAGCAAATATTCAATTTGTCGCAGTCTCAGTTTTGCGACGAGATGTTCGCAGGGTATCAGCATCTTGTCAATTTCGATTTCTCTCATGCCCGTAGCGAGACGCGCCCATACGCATGTACGTTCTCAACGCCTATGAATCTTCGTGGCAAGAATACGTATTATCCATCTAATCAGTTCGCACCCGAAAATTATGGTTTCAATGCCATTAAGTTGTCCGTTCCTCAAGCAGGCAAGACGGTTACCGTGCGCTTTCAGGGTTTGCCCAATGCTGATGGCTATCACGTCATTCATCCAGAGAAAGCAGGGTGGAGGTATGGCTTCGTCGGTGTGACCAAAGACGATAAAACCATTTATGGTGAAGTTTGCCGTGATGCGAAGGGCAAAGTCAAGTTCAAGGCTCCCCAACAACCATTAAAAGCCTTGTATTTCATCGTGATGGGTGCGCCCACCGAACATTGGATGAATCCCATGTCATGGGGCAACGACAATCAACCTGATGCCCAATGGCCTTATCAAATACAACTGAAAGGGGCTACGGTTATCCCATAACTGATTGATATGAAGCGTACTATCTTGTTTCTGAATTTCTTTGTTGCCATGTTGGTGTCTTCTCTTGCCACTAACCTGCCTACCGCACCCTTTCGCAATATCACCGTAGAGGATGGCTTGCTTGCCAATGGCGTGAGAAACATCGTACAAGACCATTATGGCTTCATTTGGTTTGGTACCGACAATGGATTGTGCCGCTACGACGGTACTCACATCCAGCCTTTCCGCATCATGGAGAATGGGGCTAATCAGTTTATTTCTGCCCTTCTCGCTGATACCGATGGACTGTATGTCGGTACAGACAATGGTGTTTTCTTTTTTCATTTCCAATCTGAGAAGTTCCAGCGCATTGCCGCAGACATCCGTAACACGGTCCGTGCATTCTCTCTCGACAAAGATGGAAATGTGTGGATTTCCATGAATGGGCATTCTGTGTTCCGGTACAATCCCAAAAACAAGCAGCTCAAGAAATACTCGGTCTTCGCCAATGATTCTTCTTCCTCTGTTTCCATGACCATTGTTTATGCTGATGCGCAAAACCGTATCTGGGCTGTCGGGGGGAGTGGCGAATGGGTGATGTGTCAGCTCAATAAGGCGAAAGACCTCTTTGAGCCTGTCCGCTTAAAATCTTCTTCGCCTGACCTCGGTGCTTACACCATGTTGCAAACCAAGGATGGCTCGTTGTGGTTAGGTACGTGGAACAATGGCTTGGTTCGTATCAACGACGATTTTACCATTTCGCAGGTCATCAATCCTCTCATTACTGGGGTGGGCAATCATATCCATTGCCTGTATGAGTGGTCGCCTACGCAATTGCTCATAGGTTGCGATGGTGGCTTGATTTGTTTCAATCCTCAGGATGGTTCATGGAAGATGGTTTCCTACAATCGCTCTGCTCCTTCCTCCATCAGCAATCGGTTTGTCTATACGGTGATGGGCGACCATGAGGGCGGACTTTGGTACGGTACGTTCTATGGTGGCGTCAATTATCTTTCTCCCGTTGCCGACCGTTTCGAGGCTTATTCGGCTGGTAATGGTTTGCATAATGGCTTGCATGGCAATGTCATTTCTCGATTCTGCGAAGATAATGCCGGACATGTATGGGTCGCGTCTGACGATGGCGGATTGAGTTGTTTCAGACAGTCTGACCGTCAGTTCGTGGATTTTCCTCATAGCGATGTGCTCTCTAAATATAATATCCATGCCTTGTGCGTGGATGGTGATTACCTGTGGATAGGTACTTATTCCGACGGTATCATCCAACTGAATGTGCGCTCTGGCAAGATGCGTCATTATGATATGGAAAACGAGATTGCCAGCCCCAGCGCATACGCTCTCTTCATGGACAGCAGTCGTACGTTGTGGGTGGGTACGATGGATGCTATCTATCGTTATGATGCTGCTAAAGACAAGTTCGTGTTTATCCATAAGACTGGTGCCTTGGTCATCGACATCGACCAGGATGCGCATGGCGACATCTGGGCTTCCACTCATGGGAAGGGCATCTTCTGTTATCGTCCTTCCACGGGTAAGAAATGGTTCCATCAGTTGCCTTGTAATCAGGTGGAGTGTTTGTACATTGACAGCCATCAGAAGATTTGGGTTGCCACTACTGATGGGCTTTATGCTTATCAGTCTAAGAAGTTTCTACCTGTTCCGTTGGATATTCCCACTACCGACTTCTGCGCCATCATCGAAGAGGGTGGGGCATTGTGGTTATCTACGACGAAGGGACTGGTACGTTATGTTCCTGGCGAGCCTGTTCAGTTGTATAATTGTCAGGATGGATTGGTGAGCGAACAGTTCCAACCTAATTCCGTGCTCAAGACGTCCGATGGCAAACTCTTCTTCGGTACCGTGCGCGGATTCAATGCTTTCTATCCTTATCAGATTCATGTCAATCAGTCTGAACCTTCCGTCTTTATCACGGGATTGAAGTTGTATAACAAGACGATTGAGGTGGGCTCTGATGTTCTCCCAGAGGCTTTGCACCATATCCCGCAAGTAGATTTGTCTTATCAGGACGATATGTTCAGCTTGTCGTTTGCTGCCCTCAGTTATTGCTCTCCTGAGAAAAATCAGTATGCTTATCTCTTGGAGGGATTCGACAAGGATTGGAATTATGTCGGCGCTCGTCATGAGGCTACTTACACCAATATCCCATCCGGCACTTACACGTTTCGTGTGAAAGCTACCAATAATGATGGTATCTGGAGTAGTCGTGATGCTACGCTCAAGATAGTGGTTCATCCTCCTTTCTGGCTTACGTTGCCTGCTAAGATCATCTATCTTCTTTTGGCTCTTGCTGCCATCTGGCTCTATACTCAGTTCAGGTTGCGTAAGGCTGAACGTCGGCACCAGCTCGAATTGGTTCGGCTCAACGAGAAGAAGGAGGCTGAGGTGCGTGATGCGCGTCTGAGATTCTTCACCATGATTGCTCATGAGATACGTACTCCCGTCTCGCTCATCATCGGACCGTTGGAGAAGGTGAAGCAGTCGTTCACCCAACATGAGTTGTCTAACGACTTGGAGGTGGTGGATAGAAATGCTCACCGTTTGTTAGAGCTGGTCAATCAGTTGCTGGATTTCAATAAGGTGCAGCAAGCCGACCTCCAGTTGCATTTCAGCTTGCAGAACATGGGACGTTTGTTGAGGGCTGTCACGGATAGGTTCGTGCCTACGTTGCAACAGAAGAATGCGGTCTTGCAAGTCAATGAACCTCCTGCTGATTTTACGGCTGTGGTGGATGAGGAAGCCATTACCAAGGTGATAAGCAATCTCATGACCAATGCCACCAAGTACACCAAAGACCAGGTGTGTGTCAGTTGTGTGGTCGATGCTGACCATCAGCATTTCCATATCATCGTAGAAGACAATGGAATGGGGGTGAGTGCCGCAGAACAGAAAAAGATATTCAATCCTTTCTATCAGTCGCGCGACAACAAGCCTGGCACGGGCATTGGATTGAGCATCGTCAAAAACATCGTTGACCTTCATCACGGCACGGTTCGTGTGGAATCTCAAGAGGGTAGGGGAGCCAAGTTCATCGTCTCCTTGCCCGTTCATCAGAAGGATGTGGAGATTGTGCAAGAACCTGCTAAAAACGATGTGGCTTCTGATGTGGCAATGGTGCAGAATGATGATGCCGTTGGCGACACGTCTTCCGTCAATGCTCAACGTCCCGAAGTGTTAATCGTGGAAGACAATGAGGATATGTTGCATTTCCTCTCCAATCATTTCAAAAAAGAATATACCGTGCTTACCGCTCAGAATGGTGTGCAAGGTCTCAAGCAATTGAAGACACATTCCGTCACCTTGATAGTGAGCGATTGGATGATGCCTGAGATGGATGGTGCAGAGTTCTGCAAGCAGGTAAGGGCTGACCAATCCATCAGTCACCTGCCTATCATCTTGCTCACGGCAAAGACTGACAGCGACTCTAAGGCTCTGGGTATGGATGTGGGGGCTGATGCTTATATAGAAAAGCCTTTCTCCATGAAACACTTAGAGGCTACCATCCGTAATCTCATGGAGATGCGCAGGTTGTTGTTGGCTAAGTTCTCTCAAAACTCGTCGGAGAAGATCACCCAAATGGCGAAATCGCCTGTGGATAATGTCTTCTTGGTGAAGTTGAATAAGTTGATTGAAGACAATATGTGTAACACCCAACTCTCCGTGCCGTTTATTGCCAATGAGATGGGCATCAGCAGAAGTGGGTTGTTTGCCAAGCTGAAGGCGCTCACGGGAGCTACGCCCAACGAGATGATCCAAATCGTCAGGTTGCGCAAGGCTGCCGAGCTGATGAAGGATGGTGGATATAGAATCAATGAGATATGTTACATGGTGGGATTTAGCAGCCCCTCGTATTTCTCCAAGTGCTTCCAGCAGCAGTTTGGCATGAAGCCTGGCGAATACGCCAAGAGAGCCCTCTGATTTCTCCGAGTCCTCCGAGCTCTCTGAGTTCTCCGAGTTCTCTGAGCCCTCCGAGCTCTCCGAGTTCTCTGAGTTCTCTGAGTCCTCCGAGCCCTCCGATAAAAAAATCAATAACACTAACAATATGAAAAAAATCTTTTTATTAATTTTCTCAATCTCTGCCTTGCCCCTCTTCTCCCAAGGCACCCTGCAAGATTACAAACGTGCCTATTCCTTGTACGATAAGTTCAAGTCAGACAATGTCTATCATTGGGCTCAAGACATCCAATGGCACGATTCCACCCACGTGTTTCACTATTCCATCCAAACCTCTGAAGGAAAGAGATTCGTCACCTTCGATGCCGACAAGTTGGAAAAAAAGGTTTTCCAATCTGAAAAAGAGATGCGTGAGTCTCTCGCCCCAAAACCTGAAAATGGCAGAAACCAGCGCTTCGACCGTCAGCGCCGTGGCGATATGGCACAGAGTAATTCTCCCTTCCGTCAGAAACAACGTCATTGGATGGAGGTGGACGAGGAGAATGAACCGCGTTTGATTACCTCTCCCAATGGCAAGTGGGATGCTTATATCGAAGGGTATAATGTGGTGCTGCACCAGGTGGGTAAGCCCTATTCTCAAAAACGGGTCATCACGCAAGATGGTACCATCGGCAATTATTATTCCAATCGCATCTATTGGTCGCCCGACAGCAGGAAGATTTTCGTCTGCAAGCGCAGAGCCGTTGAGAAACGTTTTGCTTATTATGTGGAGTCGTCTCCACAAGACCAACTCCAACCCATTCTCCACAAGCAGGAATATGCCAAGCCTGGCGATGAGCTGCCGCAGTTCGTGCCTTGTATCTTCGATTGCATTGGTCCAGACACGTTGATGAATGCCTCCATCCGTTCTCTCGTTGCCGATACCGCTCTCTGCCCCAATCAGTATAGCCTTGATTGGTTCAGGTGGAGCGATGACAGTCGTGAGGTGACGATGGAGTACAATCAGCGTGGACACAAGGTGTATCGCCTCTTGGCAATGAGTGCTGAAACGGGCAAGATGCGCACTCTGATTGAAGAACGCTCAGACAAGTTTGTCAACTATAATCGCCTGTGGAGGCAATGGATTAATTTGGATGGTGGAAGGATGAATGATGAAGGACGAAGTAGTGCGGCAATGCCGCAGGTAGAAAGTGCAGATGAAAGAAGTACTTCCCCCCTCCAACCTTCTTCCTCGCCGACAGGCGAAAAACTTCGTAATTCCTCCATCCTCCTTCCTCCTTCCCAATCTCTTCTTTGGATCAGTGAGCGAGACAATTGGAATCATATTTATCTATATGATATGTCAAACCAACCCACCTCCAAGAAGAAAAAACGTAACCTCAGTGCCGACGGGGCTTTCCAAATCACCAAGGGCAACTGGTGTGTGCGCGAGGTGATACGGGTTGATACCGACGAGAAGCGTATCTACTTCACCGCGTGTGGCGTGAATCCCGATGAAGACCCATACCTCATTCATTACTACAGTATCAAGATGGACGGTACCGACATGAGGTCGCTCACACCTGAAGCTGGCAACCATCGTGCGCATTTCTCTTGCGACTGGAAGTATCTCGTTGACACCTATTCCTTGGTCGACCGTGCCCCCGTTACTGTCTTGCGCCGTGTGAGCGATGGCTCTGTCGTTCAACAGTTAGAGTGTGCCGACCTCTCCAAGATAGAAAGCAATGGATGGGTGGCTCCAGAGGTGTTCACCGCTCCAGGACGTGACGGTGTCACTCCTATGTGGGGCATCATCCAGCGTCCTACCAACTTCGACCCTTCCAAGCGTTATCCCATCATCGAATATATCTATGCCGGACCTGGCGATGCTTATACACCCAAGTCTTTCAATCCTTACAACTGGAACATGACGGCTTTGGCAGAACTGGGCTTTATCGTCGTGCAACTCGATGGTATGGGTACGTCGTGGAGAGGTAAGCAGTTTGAGGAAGTATGCTATAAGAACTTGAAAGATGCAGGGTTCCCCGACCGCATGGCGTGGATCAAGGCTGCTGCTGCCAAGTATCCGTATATGGATGCTGATCGTGTTGGTATCTTTGGCGCATCGGCTGGTGGTCAGGAATCCACTACAGCCGTTCTCCTGCATGGAGATTTCTATAAGGCTGCCTATTCATCCTGTGGCTGCCACGACAACAGGATGGATAAGATATGGTGGAACGAGCAGTGGATGGGCTACCCCGTAGATTCCTCGTATGTGGAATCGAGCAATGTATATCATGCCGCTAAGTTGGAACGTCCGCTGATGTTGGTGGTGGGAGAGCTCGATGACAACGTAGATCCTGCCAGTACCATGCAGGTGGTAGATGCTCTCATCCGTGCCAACAAAGATTTTGAACTCGTTGTCCTCCCTGGTGTTCATCACACGATGGGTGAACGTTTTGGCGAACATAAACGCTATGACTTCTTCGTGAAAAACCTCTTGAATGTGCAACCTCCCAAATGGAATGAGTTGAAGTGATTTCACTACGTGAGGAAATGTCTATTTGAAAAACCTATTGTCAAGAAAAAGTGATAAAAAGGGCTTAAAATACGGCATTTTTTTGCACCAACCTTTCCGTCGGTGCAAAAAATGCCGTTTTTTAATGATATTTATAAAGTGTTAGTAATCAATGTGTTGGTAAATTGCATATTATTTTAGTGAATAAATAGTGTATATCTTTGCTAAAATAAGCGATTTTTTAGCCTCCTAAACATATATTTTTAGCTCTCTAACTATATACTTTACGAGCGTAACATACATAGTTACGCTCGTAAAGTATATAGTTACGGTGAAAAACAAGCCATTTAGCATCAAAAACATGCAATTTGGGCTTCATTATTTTCTAGAATGAAAATTTTTCTGAAATTTTTTTGTTGGATTATTTCAGCTTTTTTTTATAGTAGTAAGATGCAAGAAAGTAAGAAGCAAGAGATTAGACTTTGTTGTTGAGAGTGAAGAAGTGAGGAGGATGTATTTTAATGATTATTAGTGAATATATTTTGTGTTCATGGAATATAATCACTATATTTGCAGAATAATAACTAAAAAACGAAAATATTATGCGCTTCAAATTAACCCTTCAGATTCAACCAGATGCAATGGGACGTGAGCTACCCATTAATTACCAGTACCCGTTACAAGCAGCTATCTATAAAACGTTAGCACAAAGTGACTTGGATTTTTCTACGTGGTTACATGAAAATGGCTATCAGTTTAGTAAGGAAAAGAAATTTAAACTTTTCACATTTTCTAATCTAATCGTACCGCAATATGGAATTAATAAAGAAAGAGAAAGACTTATAGTCAAATCAGACCTGGTAACTTTCTACATTAGTTTCTTGCCAGAGAAAAGCACCCAAAAATTCATTCAAGGTTTGTTTCAACAACAAACTATCCAACTATCCGACTATATCTCTGGTGTGCAGTTCGTGGTTCGTGAGATACAAGTAATGCCACCTCTCGTATATCATCCAGACATGGTGTTTAAGACCCTTTCACCCATTTGTGTTTCTTGTCGTAATGATCATGGCAGAATGGACTATCTTTCTCCTGTTGACCCACGCTATGAGTTGGGGTTACTAACAGGATTGCTTGCCCGCTATAATACCATTCATGGACAACCCTTTAGTGGAGAACCATATTGTCACCTTCATCTGCTCAGCGAACCTAAGTCAACACTCGTTCGCATCAAAGCTGGCACTCCTAACGAGACACGTGTACGCGGCTACCGCTATAAGTTCAAAATAGACCTACCCGATGAATTGATGCAAATTGCTTATGAAAGCGGATTAGGTGAGAAGGGAAGTCTGGGATTTGGGATGATTGGATAGTTTTTTTTAAAAAAAAGAATAATAAAAAATAAATATGTATATTGTCGTTTATAAAGGATCATTTGGCTATATAAAACCATGGACAGCTGTCAGGGATGGTGAGACTTTCAGCCAGCAATTTTTGACACCATCCATCATCGAAGGAATTGAGAAAAAACTATTTCCCGAATTGTTGGGAGTTAATGGTGAGATAAAGAAGATTATGCGTCATAAACTGAGTTATGCAGCAATTGACTTGCAACAAGAAGTTACTCAGACAAGAGGATGGAAAGTAGGTAAAAACCAGATGACACGTGCTCGTTCTATTCTTAAGCGTGGAGTTATGCTTGACCCAGTTTTGCATTTAGGTTTCCATAATAAAGCTGATGCCGAGAAAGCAGTAAAACAGCATATATGTCTCTGCAGAAACGAAGATGTAATGTTGCCTTGTCCCGAAATTAAGGAAATTTCAGAAGAAGAGTTTAATCTTTTTGACGGCTTTGAACTGCGCTTTGGAGAATCCGAGCAATCATTTCTTGTAGGCTACAACCGTTTTGACGGTGGAAAACCAATGTACGGATGGATAGAGTATAATGGTAACAAGCTATTATGAGTACGCTAAGTAAGTTCGACTATATATTGGCAAAGCATGAAGATAGTGGCGGTATGCCTTTGACCACACATTTGAGATGTGTGGCTGATGCCTCTGTTGTCTTAGCCCGTCATTTGGGATTAGACGAAGAACTCGCCCAAAAAGGTGCCATCCTACATGATATAGGGAAAGTCTCACCACTGTTTCAATGCACCCTAAAAAATGGTTTCATTCAACAACCAGGATTTGTATTTAGACATGAGATAGCTTCTCTTTTATTTATTTCTCTATTTCCAATTGAGGAGAGAGGCTTCTTGATAGACATGATAGTTGCGCATCATAAGTCAGTCTCTAAGGACATTGGAGGAAAAGGTATTTTGGACTTGGATGACAATATGGATTGTTTCGGTCGCCATTCTACGGAATTTGCAGAATGGTGTCCCATTGCATTAGACATTCTTGCAAAATTCGGTATCAAAACACATCCTCTTAGTATTGAAGAAGCCTCCGACAATTATGACTTTGTGATTGATTATTGTTGTGGCAAGAAGTTGAATTATTCGCGGTGGAAAGGGTTGCTTATGGCCGCCGACCACTATGCTTCAGCTTTGGAAGACAAGACGGAGGATTCTCTTGGTAAACTTTTCATCAATCCCAATTTAAATTTCTACAATAGAATACACCCTTTATATCCACTTTCGCTAATCAGCACAAATGACAAAAGGATGCACACATTGGTGACAGCTCCAACAGGCGCGGGAAAAACCGATTTCCTGTTACGTCGATGTAAAGGACGAGTGTTTTACACACTTCCGTATCAGGCATCTATCAATGCCATGTACGACAGGATTAAAAACGATTTAAGAGATACTGACGCACAAGTATATCTACTTCATGCTTCGTCCGAGTTAAAAGTCAGGGACAAAGGAATTGAAGAAAGAATATTACAACATCATATTGGGGCATCGGTCAAGATTCTCACGCCACATCAGATGGCATCTATAGTCTTTGGCATCAAAGGCTACGAGTCCATGCTTCTTGATTTGGAGGGTTGTGATGTCATATTAGACGAGATTCACACCTATTCCAGTGAAACTCAGGCTATAGTTCTGAAAATCATTGAAATTCTGAAATCTATTGGCTGCAGAATTCATATTGGCACTGCTACTATGCCAAGCATATTATACGAAAAGATACTGACATTGTTGGGTGGTTCTTCAGATGTCTATGAAGTTTCTTTACCAGAAAGCATCCTTAACAGTTTTAATAGACATATTATATATAAGGTGCTTGATATTGACAGTTGCAAGGATGTATTGGATAATGCTGTCAGAAATGGGCAAAAAGTACTAATTGTCTGCAACCAAGTTGGACGGTCCCAGACATTATTTGAAAGCTTAACCAGTTTTTATCCCGATACATGCAGGATGTTGATACACAGCCGGTTCAAGCGTAGCGACCGCACTCAACTTGAACAATTGCTCAAAGATGAATACAATACATCAAACGGAGCTTGTATTGTGGTTTCAACACAGGTGGTGGAAGTAAGTCTTGACATCAGTTTCGATGTAATGATTACCGAATGTGCACCAATAGATGCGATGATTCAGCGTTTCGGGCGCATCAACAGGAAACGAACCAAAGAGACTATTGGTAAATACAAAAGCATTTATGTTGTCCAGCCACCAAAAGATGAAACCGATGCACTGCCCTATAATATAGACATTTTGCAAAAGAGCTATGACGTTCTACCCGACAACGGATTGCTCCAAGAATCTATGCTACAGACGATGATAGATGCTGTTTATCCTGATACCAAGTTTATGAACCTCGACTATTCGGGGGTAGTATTTGTTGACGGGAAGTGGACAATAAAAGAATTGTGCCATCATGCGAAGTCTGCTTTGCTTGAAGTGCTTGACATCAATTCTGCCGTATGCATTCAAGAAAGTGACCAAGAAGAATATCTTCATACTCCAGCCAATCGGATGATGTTGGAGATACCCGTGAGCTATAGAAGCATAGCCTACAGGAAACTCAAGCAGATAAACGTAGGCTCTCGTCCATTCATCATACCAGACAGAGCCTACGATGAAGAAAAAGGACTCTTGATAGAGAATGCGAGACCAGAATTATTTACACAATATGAATTTTTATAACACCTCGACAGTATGATTACAGCTAATATAGGAAGAACATTTTTGGATGCCTACAACAAAAGGTTTCATGAAAATTATGATGCTAAGTCATTCTTTTTTGATGTATATTATCCTCTCTTTTTTGATTATAAAAAGTATTTGATGACAGCTGGTAACACCCCACTTGAAAATCCAAAAATAAGTTGGGCAGACATGATTGCTGGGAAAAAATCTTTTGAGTCAAAAGAGCAGAGAGAGAAGAGGCTAGAAAGTCTAGTCTCAAAAATTGGAATAGGTTACCCAACAACAGATAATTCCATTGGCTTTGGTTCAACTGACATTAATTCAACTACGTCAGGTCAAACCACATGCATAGCATACCCCTTTGCAGAAGAAGATATTTATTATTCTTGGTTTGGAGCAAGTTTGGGTGTCGGTGTGCAAGGTGGCTTGTCTATCTTGTTTTCAGAGGCAGACATCCTTGTGGATTTGTTTGAAGGCTGGAAATTATACAGAACCATTTTGAACGCGAATGACAAACTTAAAGGAAATCAAGTAAATACATGGAATGGACAGTGGTTGGCTCATCGATACAATAAAAGAGTTTATAATCAAGAGCAACCTATGGTTGGTTTTTCTCCTTTCGAAGCAACGGCTGGTGGGATGAACATTGCTACTCAGTCATGGACGAAAGTTGTGATAGGTATTGCCCAACAATATGAGCAGCCTAATTTAATGGGATATATTTTTAATTTTGGACAGACGAATACAACAATTGGTTTTATTCCATTCAATCTAATGCACATAAAGAGACCTATACAGCTTTATTCAAAGCTCTTTGGTTCTAATGAAGGGACAAAAGCAGAAGAACTGTGGGGTACTGAGAAAGGTTTCAAAGCATGTTGTCAAAAAGGTGCTATTGGTATAGAGGCCATGCAACCCAAAGGATTTAGGCAATATATGACAGAGGATAAAGGCAAAGGAGTGAAACTTCCTAAATATGACGAGAAACATAAAATTAATTTTCATACATATCAAATCTGGTTATTAGCTATGTTAAACAACGAAGAACTATGGACAAAGTCCATTGAGTTTGCTCAAACGTTGCAAACTTATGTCAATAGAGACAAAAAACTGAGTACAAAAAGAGGCAATATCGTGAGAAATATTTTGGCCTCTAATACAAAAAAATCATTCTTTCAAGCATTGAGTGAAATCGTATCTGATGTGGAGTCATTCAATAAAATCGAAGAGAATGCTAAGATTATACACATGATGCCAAATGATAATGTGCCTTATTATTTGACATTGCTAAGGTTCCATTTTGCAGGGCTTAACAACAAGAATAACCCTCAAGCATTAGAATTAGATTTCAAATGATATAAATATTTATGAAAAAAAGTTGTTTCATTTATCTGCGTGGTTTAAAACACGCCGAAAATGCCGTTTTTTGTGTGGAAAACGGTCAAAAGAGTTATTATGACCCTCAATTTGGGTTTCAAGTGCCGTATTCGAGTGGGCAACAAGTAAAACGCTCTATTCTTTCAGCGTTAGTTGATGAGTTGGGGGTACTCCCTGCTCCAACAACATTTGTATTTGATGTTAAAAACAAATCATTGGGTGAAGGTGAGGTTCTTTCTATATGTGACCCTTCTTACATCGATCAATTGTTAGGTGGATGGATGAGGGCAGTCAAAGAAGGCAAAGAAAGAACTGTAAAACGTAGAAGCCCACTTTCTATTTCATCGATGCATCCATTACATCCTCTTTTGGTATCTAAATCAAAAGAAAACATCACTTTTGATCGTTCCGACAGACCAGAAGTACATACGATTAAGGTACGAGGACCACAAGGTAATGAGTTGTCTGCTGATGAGATAGATCAATTATTAGCTGGCACAGATAGAAGTCTTTTGAGAAAATGGATTCCTGATAACTATAGGGCAACGGGATTGTTTATTTATGATGTAGCCATTGACTTGCGCACTCTTTTTTGTGTTTCCACTAATCAATACGAGCCAGAATTATCCAAGGAAATGATTAAGTGTTTGGAAGAAAAAGGCTGGGTGAAGAGTAAAAATGTATTCGGGGAATGTCTTGTCTTACCTAAAGAAGAACGTGACAAAGTAATTCCTGCCTTGGCAAAGGCTCTCATCAATTGGCGCATCACTTCTAACCAAGCTCGTACATTCAGTCTAATGGAAACACTGGCTGTTGCCATAAGTGACAATGCTAATACATTGTCAGGTGCCATACGCGCTAAATTAATAGACGAAGGAGATAAGCCAATTGCAAAACCTGTTATTGATGAGAATGCTGGTGCAGACTTATTCGTTACTTTGCCATGTGCCAGCTACATAGTAACGGAAAATGAAAGTGCTTATGCACTGCATGAAGCCGAAATGAGACTGATTGAGTTGATGAATGCATTTGATTATGAAAATCAATTGTGACAGCCCAACTCTCAACATCATCAACTATGACACCGCCGATATTTTACATTGGTGGTGTCATAAGCCTTCATGGTTGATTTTTAGATTGATATCTTTATATTATTATGTCAAAACGTAAAGAAATAAGAAACAGTACAGCTGAGTTCCTCATCTTCCAAGCGGAGACGAAGGAGCAAGGTGTGGAGGTGTATTATAAAGAAGAAAACATCTGGGCTACACAAAAAGCTATCTCCGTACTGTTCGACTGTGACAGGAGTGTTGTTACAAAGCATTTAAGAAATATTTTTGAGACAGGAGAACTGGATGAGTCACAAGTATGTGCAAAATTTGCACATACTGCCTCAGACGGGAAGAACTATAACACAAAGTTCTACAATCTTGATGCCATCATCGCCGTTGGATACCGCGTGAACAGCATTCGCGCCACTCAGTTCAGACAATGGGCTACGAGTGTGCTGAGACAGTATGCCATACGCGGCTATGTGCTCGACAGGAAACGCATGGAGAACGGCACGTTCTTGGGGGAGGACTACTTCGAGCACCTTTTGGCAGAGATACGGGAGATTCGTCTGTCGGAACGGCGATTCTATCAGAAACTGACGGACATCTATGCCACCAGTATGGATTATAACAAAGATGCACCGACCACGCGACAGTTCTTCAAACGCATCCAGAATAAAATGCATTATGCTGTACATCAGCATACGGCAGCAGAACTCATCATGGAGCGGGCTGATGCCGAGAAGGAACACATGGGGTTGACCACATGGGAGAATGCACCAGACGGAAAGATAGTGAAGACGGATGTGTCGATTGCCAAGAACTATTTGAAAGAAATGGAATTGGAGGACATGGGACGTATCGTGACAGCAGTGCTCGAATTTGCTGAGAGTCGTGCCAAACGACATATTCCCATGACGATGGAGGACTGGGCAAAGCGCATTGATGCGTATTTGAGCAGTGATGAACGTCCCCTGCTGGACAATGCTGGCAGTGTGAGCCATGAAGAGGCTGTACTGTATGCAGAGACTGAATTTGAAAAATATCGTATCATCCAAGACCATCTTTTTCAAAGTGATTTTGACAGATTTCTTGGAGAACTTCCATTTGTGGAGAAATAACTTATCAACTCGCAGATATGACACTTACAGGCACACATTTCAACTACTATCAAATTTGCCGTCGTAAGCTATGGTTGTTTGCCAATGGTATCAATATGGAACACACTAATGACATGGTGTATGATGGCAAACTGATTCATGAGGGAAGCTATCCGCAACGTTCAGAACGCTATGAGGAAATATCTATAGAGGGCATTAAGGTGGATTTCTTCGATACGAAGAGACGAGTTATCCATGAGATAAAACGCTCTGACAAGATGGAAAAGGCGCATGAGTGGCAGGTGAAATACTACATTTATGTGTTTGAAAGAAATGGCATTGAAGGATGTACGGGATTGTTGGAATATCCTACCATTCGGCAAACAATACCTGTAGTGTTGACAGATGGAGACAGAGATGTGATTAAGGAAATGGAAAAGGAAATCAAGAACATCATTGAATCGGATAACTGTCCTTCCATTGAGAAGAAACGTATATGCAAATCTTGCAGTTATTATGATTTTTGTTTTACTACTGAACCTGATGAAATATGAAGAAAACTTTTTATTTGTTTAACCCTGGTCAGATGGAACGAAAGGATAACACTCTGAAGTTTACTCCTTTTTCTATTGACGAAGATGGTACAGAGCATCCTGGACAACCACGTTATCTTCCTGTAGAGGACATTAGTGAGTTTTATTGTTTTGGTTCACTGAAAGCAAATAGCTCTTTGTTCAATTTCCTTGGACAGAAAGACATCTGTATGCACTTCTTTGATTATTACGAAAACTACACGGGGTCGTTTATGCCACGCGATTCGTTGCTATCTGGGAGAATGTTATTGGCTCAGACAGCCGCATATCAGAATAAAAAGCGGCGTGTTGCCATTGCCCAAAAGTTTATAGAGGGAGCAGCTTATAATATGGTACGTAATCTGATGTATTATAACCGTAGGGGAAAAGACATGGAGGATATCATCGTCATCATTAATTGTTTGGCAAAGAAGATTATGGGTGCAACCGAGATAGATGAACTGATGGGCATTGAGGGACAAATAAGGAAAACATATTATGAGGCATTCGACTTGATACTTAATGATTTCCAAATGGAAGAACGAAGCAAGCAACCTCCGCAAAATGAGGTGAATGCTCTGATCTCGTTTGGAAACATGATGTGTTATAGCCAATGCCTGCGAGCCATTCATCAGACGCAACTTAATCCCACTATTAGCTTCTTGCATACTCCTGGTGAGCGACGGTATTCACTCTGCTTGGACATTTCTGAAATATTTAAACCCATCATTATCGACCGTGTCATATTCCGAGTGTTAAACCGTAGAGAGATTCAAAACAAACACTTTGACAGGAAACTGAACCGTTGCTTGCTTAACGAGAAAGGGAAACAAGTATTTGTACGAGCAATTGAAGATAAACTGAATGAAACATTTCAACACAAGTCGTTGGGAAGGAAAGTGAGTTTTCGACATCTCATTAAACTGGAATGCTATAAATTGGCAAAACACTTTTTGGGTATAGAAGAGTATAAACCTTTTAAAATGTATTGGTAAGAGTATGTATGTGATACTTGTTTATGATTTTGGTGAGAAACGTGTGGCAAAGATGTTGAAACTATGCCGTAAATATCTTTTTTGGATACAGAATTCTGTATTTGAAGGAGAAATATCTGAAGTGAAATTGAAAGAGCTTTTACAAAAGGCTCACGGATTTATGGATAAGACAGAAGATAGCATCATTTTGTTTAAGCATCCTTCAAAAGTGTATATGGATAAAGAAATAATAGGTAAGGAAAGGGGATTTACGGATAATTTCTTGTAGTTGATTAATTGTCGATGTATAGTTCCTGGGTGTGAAATTATGTTTGTCAGTCGGCATCATAATCGTATGGTACTCATTTTTAAGGACTTAAACGAATGTCGATAACCCAATGAAAATTTATTATTGCACATTGACATCAATTTCCACATTTTTTTATTATCTTTGCAAACGTAACTGTTTGATTATGAATAATCCCTTCTTGATATCAAGCAGGGGTATAATCGTACTAATATAGAATTGAAACAAAATCATCAAGTGTCTTATTCTCGTTACCTTCTTGGTATAATCGTACTAATATAGAATTGAAACTCGTATGGAAGGACAAATAGGCTGAATAAGGCAAAGGTATAATCGTACTAATATAGAATTGAAACTGATGTCAGACAGTATGAAGGACGCGTCTTCGTCCCAGGTATAATCGTACTAATATAGAATTGAAACCACGTTATGAGAGATTTTCAAGAGTTCATTTTTCAGGTATAATCGTACTAATATAGAATTGAAACAACGCAGGAGGGATAAGCCATGTACGAGATAATAGGTATAATCGTACTAATATAGAATTGAAACGATGCTCATGTACCGTTCTGCCGCTTTTTGGCAGGGTATAATCGTACTAATATAGAATTGAAACGTCTTTAGTGTTTTGTTGCATGGGATAATATTTAGGTATAATCGTACTAATATAGAATTGAAACTTGGTTGTACGTATTGCCCGTCGATGAGTCGCGGAGGTATAATCGTACTAATATAGAATTGAAACAAGGTATTATCGTCTGAGACATCAGGGTGATCAGGGTATAATCGTACTAATATAGAATTGAAACACAAACTTGGTTGGGCAAGGGTGTATCGTAATTACGGTATAATCGTACTAATATAGAATTGAAACAGGTGATGTGGTATTGTTTTTCTTTTCTTCCATAGGTATAATCGTACTAATATAGAATTGAAACACAATCCTTGTGCAATCTGCCCCTCGTATTCCTCCAAGGTATAATCGTACTAATATAGAATTGAAACAGTGCCATCCGTGGCGATTGCATAGACGGGGTATGGTATAATCGTACTAATATAGAATTGAAACAGCAACTATTTGCATTATCCATTGACATTTGGAGTGGTATAATCGTACTAATATAGAATTGAAACAGAGTATTAGCAAGAGATTCAATCGTGCTAACCTTGGTATAATCGTACTAATATAGAATTGAAACTGTTCCACTCACCTCCTTCCACGGCTCGTAGCCTCGGTATAATCGTACTAATATAGAATTGAAACAGCACTGGTTCGTGCAACTTATGTACCAGCTGGGTGGTATAATCGTACTAATATAGAATTGAAACGACGGACACGGCAAGAGCGTGCAGGGAGACGGCAAGGTATAATCGTACTAATATAGAATTGAAACAATAGCAAGTACGGAGCGTTGCTTATCGAGATGAGGTATAATCGTACTAATATAGAATTGAAACTACAAAATTTAAGAACCAAAACATCTTTGAATGCGGTATAATCGTACTAATATAGAATTGAAACTAATTTTATTTTATTATAAACAAGCGTCTATTGCTTGGTATAATCGTACTAATATAGAATTGAAACTTATGTCAAAAGTCCAATAAGCACCCATCTGAAAGGTATAATCGTACTAATATAGAATTGAAACGAGGTTAAGATTGCCCTTGAGCGTAGAAATATGAAGGTATAATCGTACTAATATAGAATTGAAACAGATGATCATGTAGTAGATAGTATTCAATATTAATGGTATAATCGTACTAATATAGAATTGAAACTCCGCAAGTGTACGGATGACTTTGCGAAGATGGAGGGTATAATCGTACTAATATAGAATTGAAACTGTTGACCAGGTAACCGAGGCGCAGCGCATCGCCAGGTATAATCGTACTAATATAGAATTGAAACTGGAACAGCTCAGGCATGATGAACTTCGGTACCAACGGGTATAATCGTACTAATATAGAATTGAAACGCGTTATATAGAGGGTATGGCAGTTATAAGATGTTTAGGTATAATCGTACTAATATAGAATTGAAACAGGAGTTTAGTAAATTTATACACGGGCACAATTTAGGTATAATCGTACTAATATAGAATTGAAACTGATGAAGATAACAACGGAAAAGCCATCTTCAAGCTAGGTATAATCGTACTAATATAGAATTGAAACGTGCGAAATAGACGAGGCGGTGAAACGTTGAGGCAGGTATAATCGTACTAATATAGAATTGAAACGCGGTTATCCTTATTCTTTAAGTGTGAATAAAGATGGTATAATCGTACTAATATAGAATTGAAACGACGTGGTGTTCATCGACGGCATACGCGACCTGTGGTATAATCGTACTAATATAACGTGAGTTCGATTTAAGAGTTCAGCGGAATAAGTCTGCTTTTGTCAATGATTTCGATGTTCATCTGTGGCTTCTTTGGCAAGAGGTTGTAGGCAATGAGGCTAGCGATGAGATTCGTCACGAAGTTGTCGACCGAACGATGTCTGGTGTGTTCAATCTGGCAGACGTTCTTGAGCTCATCATTGACCGTTTCAATGACAGATCTTTTCCTAAGCATGAGTTTTTCCTTCAGAAGCATGAGCGAGTTCTTCATGTTCTTCTTGATCTTGGTGACGAGGTGCAGGTCATCCACAAAGAGCATCTCAAAGAGGTC
>AUXO017399111.1_pt1 | contig 31710 bp, 31 predicted proteins | sample 768731 | NCBI WGS metagenome assembly AUXO01 (sample SAMN02715735, study PRJNA202380) | gut metagenome | biome: sheep rumen | host: Ovis aries | place: New Zealand: Palmerston North
CTCGAACCTACAACCCTTCGGTTAACAGCCGAATGCTCTACCATTGAGCTATGATTCCGAATTCACATTATAACCGAACTTATGTGAAGAACGTTATGATTGAATGGTATTGTGCTGTTGGGATCAGCGTGAGCGTTTTAAAATCATAACAAGTTTTCTATTGGTATAAAATATTGCTGAACATAAATTAGGAGTCTATGATATCGCAATGATAAGGAGTATACCAATACGGAAATTATTGTTGGGGGAGTGGAAACTTCCATAGATCGTAATCTATTTATAAAACCACGTTGTGAGTGGAAACGGTATATATACCTTGGCTCAAGTTTTTTAGTATTGGTCTTAATGCGAAGCACCTTATACCATTAAAATGGTATCCTACCTTTTCGGACAGATCCAGGACGCACCTGAATAGCTGCAGTGTTGCAGTGAGTGTCCTACAGTCATAAAGACTACTTCAACATTTGCCTTATATGCCGGAAAGGCGAAGGCTTAGTATCCATCTAGCGACCCACGTTGATGGAGTTTCAGTAGGTTTTAACATGCATCCCGAGTAATATATAAAACTACTCAATTACACATGTGCACGTGCCATCGGACAATAAGGCACAAATACCCAGTATGGCTATGACACTATACTGGGCCGTCAATGGAATTTTAGGAGTTATCTCGATGACAATACCAGAAGATCGAGATAGAACCTTTAAATCTAAACAAACAGGTTACTGAAACTTGATTTTTTTAGATTTATTATAATGTATATGTTAATGTAAACATTTACATTACCGGATTATAAGATTACTAAATAGTCCATTCATATATGGACCATATACTGAGCCATTGCTCTCAGTATCATCGGGAAATTCAGTAGAATGCTCATTCTGAATAACTTCTATCTTTCCTTTCTCAAACTTTACAATAGTTGGAATAGGAGCAATATACATACAACTATCTCTATGTACTTCTGTATCTGAATCTGATACTAATTCAAATTTATCTACATTAGCAAATTCAGTCAGAGTCATTCGATAAGTTGGTGTATTATTTTTAAAGAAGGTATTCAGAATCTTAGTCATATTCTTACTGAACTTCTTATAATCCGCTTTACTTAAATCTTTAAGGGAAACTTCATTAAAGTCCACATAGAAATATATACGTGGATCAAGAAGCATATCTTCGAATACGGCTTTTACATATTCGTCTGGAATAGGAGACTGTGGGTACAATAGACTCCATTTACAAATATCAGGATGCTTCTCTACGCTACAATATACAGAATCATATCTTCCTTCTATGAAAGTGGGAACTTCTAGACATATACCAAGTCCCATAATAGATCCTGTATCAACTATTCTCTCAGCTATTATATTAACTCCTGTCTGATCGAATAATCTTAGAACTGTTGTCTTGATTTTTGTTTCGTCATTATTAATCTTGAAGAAGGTATAGTTAAATCCATTAAGTATTTCCCCAAATACTTTATCAAGATCATACCAATCTTTTCTACTGATCTTTCCAGATTCACTATCACCACTTCTAAAACTATGATAAGGCTGTTCTATAATGGCTGGCAAATTCTTAGGATTAGCTTCGTCATCGTCAGGAAGCTCATCGATCATAAGCTTAACAGTATCATATAATACTGCATTGCAGATATCTTCATACTCAGATAGAATATCAAATACTTTACTTACGACTTTTTTGTTGCATATATCTTTAAAACACTTGATAGTATCAGAAGTAACTTCTGCTCGTCCGTTAGTAATATGAACTATAGCCATCTTGATATAAATATCTTCGTTTTCGTCATGAATCAATTTCTCAACGAGATCCATGTCAATAGCTTCAATTACAGCAAGAAATGCAATTGTAAAGCATCTAGCTTCTCTCTTTTCTTCCTCCGTTTCGAATTCGCTTGTTACAGCTTTTCGCACAAACCTTTCAACAGTCCTAACCGTACCCATCTTTTTAATTGCTCCCCCATACACTTCTTCCATATCTTCCTTACAGAATTTCTCCAACTCCCTAAGAGAATATTCTGTGAAGATAGGAATTGTAAACGTCATTTTGGTACGTGATTCTGTTTCTGCAACATCTTTTAACATTTTTTATTCCCCTTTCTCATACTGAAATTTATATTATTTCATTATTATACTACATATTTATAGTATATTATTGAAATATATTTTATCTTATAAAATATATAATAAAGCCAGATGGACTAAATCCATCTGGCAGTTATTTTTATTTACTTTCTTCTCTAGTGTCATAGAATCCTTTGATTACTTTGGTCAATTCCTCAATAGAATCTGCAAGGGAACCAATAGATTCATTGATACTTGCTATTGCTGATGCGTTTTCTTTCACTGAAGAATTTAAATCGTCAGACAATTTATCAATTCTAGCAACTATCTTAATCATTGATTTATCATATAAAGTATCAGATATTGGCATAACTTGTTCCCTCCTTCTCTTTTATTTAATAGAGTGTTAAGGAACTAAAAAGCAAAGGAATATAATTATATACAAATTTTTTACCAGATTAATATTATAAGTTCAAATAAGGGTATCTCATTTTGATACCCTTATTTATTTTCAGCACCCTGAACTCTAAATATATTTGTATAAAAGTATACTAAAGCATTCAATGCTTCTTCAGGAGATTTACCACCAGCTACCATTTCAGCATAAGCTTTTAAATCATATGCATGCTGGTGATAAGCGTACGAATTACTCTTATTCTGTACCGCATTAAAAGGGTTATTATTCTTTGGGAAATTGTTAGCAGTATTATACTGCTTTACATTCTGTGGTTTATTAGTTACGTTTTGTTCTTTATTATACATTGTGATTTCTCACCTCCTTTAATAAACTATAATCTGGTATAGGAAGATCATAACTGATCGGATTAAACCATTGTGCTTCATTGCAGTTGTTTAATTTATCAATCATAAAGATATTATTCATTTTAAATATAATAGCTTTCCATACAGGTACTTCTCTCTTTGTATATGAATCTATCACGCTACTATATTCTGGATTTCTTTTTATAGTATCGCCAGCACCACATTCTGCAGCTAATGTAAACTTGTTGTGTAAGATATCTATCAACTCGTCTATTTCTTGATCACTAAGCTTATAATCTTCATACTCAGTGTCAATATATTTAGAAGTAATCATAGATATTCTTGCGACATATATTTCTCTATTCTGTCTATCTGTTTTTATATATTTGAAATAGGGTTCAGTATAGGAACAATAATTGATAACTGCATTTATGAATTTACAGTTATCAATATTATATATCCGTTCATCTTCCCAGGTACATTCACCTATAGATTGTGCTATACCATGATCCCTATCTTCATAATCATAAATATTCATATTAATCCTTTCTTATGATAATTGCTTAAAGTCAGGACACCCTTCAGGAAACATTTTATAATAATATTCTGGGGTTACGTTAAACTCTAGAGCCATGTAGTATATAACATCATCCCATACGGTTTCCTTAATATTTCCCGGTGTTTTCATAATTTTATTAAGCTGATCTTTCTCTTTACTATTTAATTCCCATTTCTTAGGACGAGTTGAATCCTTATAATGTATTATATAGCTCATATTTCTTAGATTAATTCTAGCCAGCTTATCACAATTATTAGGATTACTACCACCAGTAAATACTTTAATGTATGGATCTTTAGCAATATTAGTTTCTTTAGAACTACTATTAACAGCAATACCTATATTAGAATATTCTCGTACAGGTTTTAAAATAGTTACTTCATTTATAGGTTCTTCTTTAAATATATCTCTAACTTCAGAAATCTGTTCTTTATTTAAAACAATTCCATTTTCAACAAAGAATTCCAACAATTTATTATATTTAGACATATACACATCCTCCTTTTATTATACATATATAGTATATTATTATAATTATTTTTGCTTAATAAAAATAAAGCCCTACTCAATAAGAGTAGGGCCTATATAAATTATCTTCTTCTACGACCTTTGGTAGAATGTCTCCATCTATACTTACGATCAATCCTTTTACTACCCCAATAGTCTAATCTTAATCTTATGAAATCTAATGTGAGCTTATCTAAGTCACTCTCTATATTTGAGACATCCTCTTTAACAGCATCTAGCATAGATGTGTCTACAGTATTATTCGAGAGAGCTGCAACTTGTTTATTTAATATTGTCTGAGTATGCTCATCTATATACTCGTCAAATTTCTCCTTTAGAGTTTTATTACTATTAGAACTCTTCCCCATGTATTTACCTCCTATCTTTATAAGTATATATTATATTGGCTCCTGTAAATGTCTCCTCATCTGGCATTGGTGCTAACTGAATTACATCTACATTACTGAGAGCAGATTCTACAGAGTGAGATATAATGAATAGCTGGTCTATCTGTAGTATATTAACTATCTTCTGTAAAATATCTACAAACATGTATCGGTTCTGGTGATCCAGACCTCCGTCAATCTCATCTAATCTAGTAATATTAAACTTACTAGATGCTTGATGTAATAGGACTAGATTTATAATCATTCCCATAATACATATCTGTGAAGTAGAGCCACTAGATATATCGTCTACCATTAATCCTCTACCAGTAAACGGTATTCTAAATTCATCTTGATTAATTACATAATCTGCCAATTGAAATTGGCCTCCGAATATCATAGCCAATAATTGATTAGCTAGCTCTAATGTCTTACTCATATATAGATTCATAAATAAAGTCTGTATACCTCCACTTACCGGAGAGCTATACTTCTTAAGTTTATCTATAATAGTATATTTCTCATTAAGCTCTTGATATTCTCTATGATATTCGTCTAATAGAGTAAGTTGTGTATCTATAGCTTTTAATTCATTAGTTATAGGATTCAATTCATTTAAATATTCCTGTATCTTTGACTTATCCTCAGATATCTGTAGCAGGTATTGCTCAGAAGAACTAAACTTATTTTTTATATCTTCTAATTCTTTGATATAATTATTTAAATTCTCTATATTCTTCTGATTATTAATATAAGATTCTCTCAATCCATTCAGATTAATTATCTTACTATTAATATCAGATACTAAGGATATATTAAAGTTTTTAGTAGCAGTAACCTTTTTCATATCTTCGGTGAGTTTAGTTACTTTATCTTTATTAGCTTCTATCTCTAATTGTAGTTCCTTATAACTATTTATCTTATCCTTATTAATCTTATATTCCGATTGTAGATTTCTCTGTACCTCTACTAAAGATTTATATCTAGTTAAATCATTTGAGATATATAATAATTCAGATATATTTCTATATTCATTAAAAGCATATCCATTAGAAATATGGGCTTTTAAGGCGCTCTCGTCACTTAGTAGTACAAATATACGCATTTTTCCCAAAATCGCACGAGAGCTCTTTACCATGCTCGTAATCGCCCCTAATAAGGCCTCACTAGAAAGCATATTTCTTAAAAAAGACACCTTTTTTGTCATAAAAGATAAATTTCTATCATTTTCATCTTTAGTATTAGTAACCTCTTGCAGTTTCCTTTCTAACTCTTCTATAGTGCCATATTGTTTTAAAGTATCTAAGGATTTAGATATAAAATAACAATTATCAATCTTACAATTAGAAGGCCTATTATTTAACTCCGATGTAATTTTATGATCCATCTCTAACCTAATCTTTTCAGATGTAAGCCACTCATTATCTAACTTAATTTTATCTATATCTTTATTAAGTTGATCTATTGTCTCAGATATATGACCATACTCATTAATAAATTCTCCAAGATTAGGTACACCTACATTATCATAGATAGCATCTATCTTATTTATAATATCAGTAACAGTTTCTACTGCCTGCTTAATCTCATCCTGAGTTATATTATCTATATTACCCAGATTAAATTTATTAAACTCATCTTTTATAGAGCTTATATCTTCATTGACTTTAACTAACTCTGTCTCTATATCTGGATTTATATCCTCAGTAAGTTTACCAGCTTTGATAGTCTGCTTCTCTATCTCCATATTTATATTATTAATCTCAGAGATAAGTATCTTCTCTTGAGTATCAGCTTCCCTAACCGATTCGCTATGAGCTTCTAATTGAGTATTATATATAGCCAGCTTATTATTAATAGCTTCCTCAGTAATCTCACTTATATTTTTAACCTCTAATAATTCTATAAGAGGCTGAGTTATCTTAATATTAGTTTTATCTATATCTATCTTAAGATTCTTTACAGTAGAATCTAACTCGTCATATCTTCTATGTATCTCTCCCTCAGGATCTTGCATAGATACTTTAGTAGTATTCTCTATTACTCTAGTCTTTAATACCTCTAAATTAGTTTCTAACTTCTTTTGTCTTGTTATTAATGATACTTGAGTAGATGCTAAAGCATTAGCATCTCCTATATTGTTTATTTTAGTGCCTAAAGCATTTAGTTGAGATTTGTAGACATTTGATCTCTTATTAAGATTCTTATTAATATCATTATAAACCTCAAGGCTAGATACTATGTTGGTTATGAACTTCTTTCTCTCTCCTGGTCTCTTATCTGCTAGTCCTCTATCTGTACCTGATAAGTAAGATAAGGTGATATAGTTACTATCTAAATCAAACTCATTAAAAATAATATCCTTATAGGAGGATACATTTCCATTAGGGTTTAATTCTACACCATTCTTCATGATAGATACTTTAGTAACAGCTCTATTACCTTTGCTATCTATTGGATGATTCATAAATATCTCATAAATAATGCCGTTATCAAATATCCTCATATATTTACTAGCACTCATACCAGGTTCAAAATTATCATTAGAATCCGGTAATAGATTTAAAGCATTTAATAGAGTAGATTTACCACAAGCATTAGGCCCAGTGATAACAGTTATAGGGAATTTACTCCTACTAAAATCTATCTCTATTTCTTTTAATCCCATCCCATGATAGAAGCCTGCATAACCTATAAGTTTTACATAAAGAAATTTCATATAAACTTATTTCCCTTCTATTATATTAGTAAAATGTCATGATTAGGATAAAAATTTAATACCATCTCGCCCGTGTAGACGAGATGGTAGTTATTTATTCACTATCTATTACAATCCATCCTCTTGGATCGTCGTATATTAAAGCATCTCCTAATTTACATTGTACTGAACCTTCAGGAGTTTCAATTAATATTACTTGATCTGGGTCAAGTCTTTGCAATTCTTCCATCTTTTTCAATATCTTTTCCTTGACCCTCTTTTGTTTCCAATACAGATTCTTCATTTGATTCAGTTCGTTCCAAGATGTCCCCATTAAATATCTCCTTCTCAACTTCTAATAATTGGTTATGAACTTTACTTATTATGGCTAATTCATCTTTAAGTATTTTAGCCATATGATCACAATCATGATCCCCAAATCTTTTGTCAGATTTGTCTTCCAATACTTTACAAATTTTAGGATTTGCTTGATCCATACATCCGAAATTGTATTTCGTAAATTCTAATCGTAATAATTCATAGGCTTGAGATACTCCATCTAAATATTTGCTCAATTCAAAAGCATTGATATCAAATTCAACTTTCATTTTTTATTTCCTCTTTAAGGGATTTAGAATAGTTAATAATCCCTTCTACCGTTTGGTCTATCTGAGAAGCATCTACACATACAGGAATCATTTCTTCAGACCCTTCTTCTTTAGGAATCCATTTGATATAGTATTCTTCTCCACAATTTTTACATTTCATATGAGTGACACTATATATCATTAAGTCTGAAGATTGATATCCTCTACTATCACATGGGTAGACTGTATTCTTACCACACTTTAAGCAAATCTTATAATCAAGATTATATATCGGATACATTTTTATTAGTCTCCCGTTTGATATCTAACTCTTCAAATAGTTCTTCAAACTCTTCAGCTAATTCATTGTGTATATTATTGGTTATACCCATATCCCCAAACGAATATACTTTTAATAATTTATATATCTCTTTCATTGTAGGTACAGCTATAGAATCATCGCTACCTCTCATACACACATTTAATATATCTTCTATATTCAATACTCTCATGGTCATAATTCTAGCCATAATTGTTGTAAAGACAACTAAGTGGTAATCCTTATCCCAAAGAGTATCTATATTTATATTAAACAGAAGGCATAATAGATTTCCAATACAAGTCATAACAAATACACCATAATCATCTTTCTGTTCTGGCTTGATATTTAAGTCTACGACATCTGCACCTACTAAGATAGCTGTGGTAGTCATAGTACCAGGAGTTGTAGCAAAATCTTTACTAGCAATCTTATTAGTATAATCTAGAATATGCTTATCAGTATCTAATACAATTATCCTAAGGCCAACACATCTATTATCAGATAATGTATTACCAAGTTGGAATACATTCCTAACAGGAATCTTATACTTATTTACTTTATTGACTTCATACTTGTTTAAAGCATTGACAGGAATTTTGAGATTATCCAGATATCTTTCATCTAGACTACTCATATTAGGATTAGCCATTGTACTCAAAAATGATCCTAATTTAGAATACATTTTCAAAAAATCACACAAATTTAAATTCATAGTCTTTATCCTCCATAAAAAATTTAGGGTACTCTATATAGAGTACCCTTTATATTGATATAGTATATCATTGAAATTAAATTTAGTTTAGACCTAGCTTTTCGAATATAACCTTAGCTATGCTCTTACATAAATCATATAAAGATAAGCCCATAACTATACTTGCTACTATAGTCCAATTCATACACTTTTCTCCTCGAGTCTTAATAATTTAGTCTTGTATTGCCATATCTGTAGTGGGCTGAATATACTTAAGCTTATATCTGTCTCCCTTAGCTACAATCTTTACATCAGGATACTTTAACTTAATACCTTCAAACTCACTTTCAACAATCATCTTTGTATACTTCTTAGAAGTTGTACCTATAAATACCTCTCCAGGTATAAATTGTTTACCTATAGTCTTAAGTATAGTATTCTCTTCTCTAATCATAATTTCTGAGTATACAAATATTACTTCAGTTATTTTCTTCGCCATCTTCTAATATTACTCCTTCCTGTTGTTCACCATCTTTATATACAGTAAATAAAGATTTAGGTTTCTTTGCAGCTTCTTCATCTAAATGTTGCTGTATTCTTCTAGCTGAGTTGGAGTAGTCAATAGAAGAGTCAAATATATTGAAGATAGGACACCTTACTCTATCTATATCCAATGATTGTTCTACAATAGTATCACGGATATTCTTATAATCAAAGTTAGGAGCCACAGCCTCCAATTGCTCTTCAGTTACATCAGTGATTGGCTTAGTAGTATTTTCATTTAGTTTATATTTCCATTGTGTCTGATAAGGTAAATATTTCTCTTCCCAACTATCGGGTTCTACATATTCTGTAAAGCTAGAATGATTGTATAATTTACCCATAGGACACATCATTCCAGACATTCCTGGATCTGAAGCACTAGATGCATCAAGGTCTAATATACCTGCATGAGATGCGTCTACATATCTATAGTTTCTTTGGATACTTGTTCCATCTTCCCCAAGACCAGATATACCTTTATATGTATATTTAAGAGCTACAGTAGCATCATTATCATTAACCATATCTCTATATGCTACAAGGTTAGACATCTTAATTATAATATTGATAATATACATAGGGTCAATATTAATAGCAGATATTACACTTCTAAGTGTAACTCTCTTACCCGATTCCGATACTCTACGGATACCCTTATTTAACTTAGTAGCTAAGACATGGGCTATATATTCACCATCTCTACGTCTTTTAATTCTTACATCCACATTATCCTTGGCATGGATATAGTAGAATTCTCTCATTAACCATCTAAAGATCTGATAGATATCTTCTTTCTTCTCATCTGGAAGATGTAGTTCTTCCTTAGTACAGATATCATATATACCATCAATAGAATCTAGTATAAATAATCCCTTATCGATAGTATTAGTAGCCGCTCTATAAGCTACTCCTAGAGCATGAACCCAATATCTAGGTCCACAGATATACTGTATTGTAGCTTCCTTTCCTATAGCATTATATATAGTTGCAGCTAATGATTGCACCATTGGATCTGCCTGACAATACTTAGGATAAGATATATATAAATTATGCTTCTGAAAGCAATAATAATTATTATCATTTACTGGATAATCAGTTATATTAATACAATTTATCTGTAGGAAGTTACATGCTCCATAATATCCATAGTTAGCTAAAATATACAACATACAGTCAATGAAATTACTACCGATAAAGGATACATATACAGTATTCCTTATAGTAGTCTTACTATTGACATCCACCATATCCTTATATTTTCTATATAACTTTACTGGAGAGAACAGAGTTTTAAATGTATTACAATCTGTCTTTCTACTCTGTTTATTATTACCAGTAGCTGCATTATTATAAGTGCTACCATCTACAATCTGTGATATGCAAGTATAGTAATTACCATTTAATCTAAAATAGTATTTTCTTACGAATCTTGGTAATGCTATTACCGATGTAAATATTTCGTAAGGATTAATCACATCCTTAGTAGTCTTTTGTCCTTTACTAGGATCTTCGCACTCTACTTCTATCTTTTCAGTTCCATTATGCCTTACAAAATACGTTACAACAAGAAGCATTAGGTCAGAATCTTTGATATCTATATAATTATAGATATTTTCTCTATTCTTTCCTTTCTTCTTATTATTCAGATCATTAGTGTAATTCCAGAGGATATTATATACCTCTTCATAATCATATACTTCCCTCATTTCTACAATCTCAAGAGTGAAGTACTTGTCTTTACGACAAGATAAGATAACTTTTTTCACCTTATCCATTATATCCTGATTACTTCTCTCAAAGAATTCAGGATTAAACTGCTGACGATATTGCTCATTAAACATACGCATGAATTGCGCTTGGTTTTTAATTTCCATAACATGCTCCCTTATTCTTCAGGATTTGTTTTATCTGATGTGAGCAGTACTCTTATCTCTCTACCTAAAGGATTAGGAACGTCCTTACTAGCATCACTAATAACCAGCTCAGCTTTCATATCTAGACATTCACAATCTCTCTTAAGTAAATATAATGTAATCTTATTATCGAAAAATTTCCTCTTATCGTTAGGGAAATTATCTCCAAAATTATCTTGATATTTATCAATATCTATTCTCTTAGCAATAACAGCTTCTTTCAATACTCTCATCTCTGGAGTATCATTTTCTAATAGTGGTGGTACAAAGATATTATCTGGATTACTTACGATATCATTCTGTAATTCTTCAGCTTCTCTTTGTACATCTAAATAGTCTTGTATAGATTCTATATGTCTAAAATCTACTATTCTATCTGGCTGATACTTATCAGCTTCATCCTTCTCAGGATATACGATATAATCTATACCGTGATTTATATCTACAGGATATACTCCAGGCTTATTGGTATTATAACTACCTCCTGGATAATAAGGTAAAAAGTATACATCACCATTACCTTTATCACATTCTACAGCTACAGGAGCTGATATATTTGGATCATGATATATTGCTCTATTATCATTAAGCGTCTGCATAGATATAATATCACTAGACTTACCATTAATCTTAGCTTTTCTCAGATCCATAATTATACCTCTTATAAAGAGGGGCTAATTACTAGCCCCTCCTAATTTTAATTTTATAAATTAAGCAGCAACTTCAAGAGCAGAATCATCTTTAATAAGCTTCTTCATCTCTCCATCAGGCTCAATTGACATAACCTTTTCGTCATTCTCTATTGCTACCCTTGCCTGGAATACACCGTCCAATTCAACACCTACAACTTCCTTATCAGACGCATTATTATTAAGCCAATCCTTAACAACCTTAAGGAAATATGTAGTACATGTATAGATAGCATCCATATTATTGAATCCAAAGGAATACTTACCCTGAGCTACTCCTCTGAAATAAGATGCATTCTCTGCCTGATTAGCATCAGTCTTGTCTGCATTCTCAGGAACATCTTCCTCATTCCAAGTCCAATAATAATTCCAAGAACCAGGCTGCTTTGGATCCTCATTTGGCTCATACTCAATAACTGCTGCTGCAAGGAACTCCTTATTGAAATCCTTGAATACGAAAGCCTTAGGACAAGCCTTAGACTTAATTACTCCAAGAAGATTAGAGATACCTTCAAAAACAACACTACCCATCTTAGGTGCAAGAGATGGTCCGATATCATATGCGTGCTCATTGTAAAGACCTGTTGAATAGTTCTGTGGGATAGTTGTTTCTACTAATTTCTGCATGATAATGTCCTCCTTAAGACATATTAAAATTTTTAACGGGTTACTTTTAATTGTAAATAGTAGTCCATCTTATTAATAAATTCAGATTCTGGCACTATTATACAATCTGGTCCGATTTTAGATGTCTTATTACTAGTAAATCCAGAATAGGGGATAATAAGAATATCCGTCTTCTTAGTAACACCAGCATTACCATCTGCATCATGACCTAAATTACGCAATTGTTCGCATAATTGTAAATTTCTACAACCTGTGAATCTTATACTTAATTTACCATCTAGCTGACCTTTAGTATCTATATACTTTACATTATCAGCTATAAAGTGCATGTCGTCTCTGAATAGTAGATATTCTTTCATGATAGTTGTAGTTGCTACTCTACCTATACCTTTAATAGCATCTAATTGATATTCTCCTTCTCCTGTATCAAATATATGAAGTAATTCTTTAAGAGTATATCTATCAAATATCAATTTCCAAGTCTGTTGTGCTAAACCTGTAAATCCTAAAGAACCTATCAATCTATAATCTTCGAGACCACCATTCATAATACTCTGTCTTGCTACTTCAAAATTCTCTGCATTACCTGGACCTAATATATCTGCTACCTTTTCTTTTGGTATTAGCATTAGATCCTTAAATGTAGTACATCCTAATTGAGCTACTGAAGATTCTGCAAAACCTTTTATATTCATCTTCTGTAGCATATTTGTCATTCTACCTAATACTCTACCCTGACACATTATATTAGGACATATAGCTGTCTTACCTGAATCTGATAGTATTAATTCTGTCCCACATATAGGACAATGTGTAGGAAATTTCTCTATAGGATTTTTATTAAGTCTATTCTCTTCACAATCTACTGTTGTAAGATAAGGCATTACATCATTCCTATAAGTTACTTGAACTATATCTCCTATCCTTAACTGATTATCCATAAATCTCTTATAGCTTGATCCTGAAGATTTAGTATGTATTGTACCAAAGAACTCTACAGGACTATAATGAAACATTGGAGTTATAGTTCCATTTTGACCTACTTCGAACGTATATCCTAAGAATCTAGTTAGCTTACTCATAGGATTAAACTTTATAGCTATAGAATATTTGTTGATATTATTCTCTCTACCTAGCCTAGATCTAATATTCTCATCTAGATAACTTACTACTATTCCATCATACATGAAATCAGCATAATCTCTAAATGCTAGAGCTTCATCAGCGAAGTTCTTAATCATATACAGACACTCATTATAGGAACCTTTAATATACATATATCTTAGAGGTTCTCCATGAGACCTAAATAATCTATTACAGAATTCAATCTCTTCAATTCTATTACTAATCTCAGGAACTTGGTCTCTATCAACTGCTAAAGGTACTAATGTAATTAGGTCTCTATACTTATAAGCATCACTTGCTCCACTTAAGCCTATCATAGCCACTCTACAATTAGCATAGTTATAGTTCTTTAGCTTATTGAATATGCTTAAGTTAGTCTTAGTCATTATTGCTTCAAACTTAACTCCGATAGTCCTATCAGTTATAATATGATTATGGTGGAACTGATATCCTTTTAATATAGGAGTATAATCTACTGCTTCTCCTATACCAGTATCTCCTCTACTTCTAGCAGACTGTACTTCATGATCACAATCAGCTTCTACAGAAATACCATCATATTTTAATTCCAGTACAAATTCCAACTCAGTATTAGGATCTATTATTCCCATACTAATATGCTTCTGTAAGAAGTCCCGTTCAAATATTACTAGGTTAGGATCATTCAGATCTGCTCCTGCTTCTACAGCTTCAGATATAGTAGTGAACTTAGCTTTATCTAAAGTTCCAACTAGCTGTGGGTGCTCATGCTTTGTATTATGAGTCCTTTTAGTTATGTATCCAGGGTCATAATATATAGGACTCTTTACAAAGTCATCTTTATTAAATTTATTCTTATCATAACTAGATAGTCTATCAAATATTTCTTGTCTTACTTCATTTCTTTCTGTCTTAGGATAATAGAATATAGGACATGTAACTTCTTTTAGATCTGGGTTATCTTTAAATAATCTGTCCTTAAATTGTACCACAACTGCCCCTACTTGAAAATTCTTATCATATTTCTTATATGCTTCTAATAATAAATCATATACCCCATCTTCTACTGGTAGTACTAACATATCTGTTCTATTATACAGAATATTACATATCATTAGCAAATACTTCATAGTCTTGATTTCAGCATTAGTATGCTCTGATTTCTGTATCATTTCTACAGCAGTATTAGCTAATAGATTATTCACGTTAGGAGTCAATACAGAAGATCTACCTTTACATAGTTCTTCAAATATCATTTGCATTTCTATTTCCTTAGGTAATACCTTCGACAGGTCCTCTTCTACCGATATATTTGTTTCTTCCATCGCATCTGTCTCCATCTATTGCCCAGCCTCTAGGGTCCCCAATTGCTCGAAGCTTATACCATTCTTTATCCCTATATCTAGGATCCTCCTCATCCTCAGATTTAATTATAGAATTAGCAGTAGTTTCTGGACTGAGCCCCCTAGCTGTCATATCAGATTTATACTGCTCGAATGCTTGATAGAACTCATTCTGTGGAGATTTTGAGGGATCTAATATTTGTCTATAATAATCTATAGCTTTTCGAGTCTTATCGTCATATACTGTTAGATAATCATCTTCTCTTGGTGCCCTATTACAATCATATTTCTTAAACGATCTAATTCGGCTGTTGCGTGGTGGCATATAAACCTCCTTTCTTTATTAGCTTCACAATTAATAATAATCTCATAGTAAGCCACTGATGGCCTTTTTCAACATCACTGCTGAGGTTATAGTCTCAGTGGCGAATGCGAAAAAACTTCTCGGATTGAACTTTAAGTTCACATTGATATTAGATTCAGCATCCCTTGTTATTCTTAGTCCGAAGTTCTCGCTTGGGTTAAAGTTTACTAAACTTTTCTCTGCGGAATGATATACACTTACCTGGCTTGGTTGTGTAGGAGTCTGGTCTATATAATAGATCGGACAGGTTACTAGCATTCCCTTAGCATTATAGCGCTTCGGTTCCAAAATAAAAATCCCCCTTTCATAGGTTTGATATTAAACAGGGTATAACCCTAGCAGAATCTAATAACTTATTATCATTATTAAACTCTACTAGGATTATACCCTAATATCTATACACATATATAGTATATTATTATAATTTATTTTACTTTGTAAATTCTTACAAATAACCATATGGCGCAATCCTGCCAATTGGTGACTCGCCCACATCGCCGGGTCACTAACCATTTACCACAATCGCGGTAAATGGTATTATGTAAACAATATAGGACAAGTAGCATTATTAGGTCTCATAAATATAGCCTGATCAAAAGGTATACCAGAATCAATTAATGATAGAGTATACAAAGGGTCTATATTATTCATATAACACCACTGTCCTAATGTATATCTATTATCATAGTACTCAAATATAAGATTATATACTCTAGGATCTATATTATCAGGAAGATGGTCTTCAAGTGATCCTTTAACTATATTCTGATTAACACTCTTTACATTCTTCTTAGTAGTACTGATTCTCTCAATAGGCATTGTATCTTCAGGATATAATCCAGTCATTTCTTTCATCTTCTGTCTCTGGATACTATTCTGATTGAATGCTTCATTAGCACAAGCCTCGGCTCCTACCAGATTATTATTTATAATACCATACTTAGTTCCAATATTTCCCATAGCTTTAAAAGCCATAGTCTCAAAAGGCATATAATCATATAAAGGCTGATTATTAGGGACACCCAATTCCTTCTTAACTCCAGAAGTACCATTTGGATTATCATAAAATCCTACATCACCCTGAGACTTTACAAATCCAAACTGAGAAGGTTTAACTCCATGCTCTGCGTATGTATGCTCAAGAGCATTCTCATATCTAACCATATCATTTCTAAAATCAATACGCTGCTGATCCTGTAGATACTGTTTTCTCTTCTCATTCTCCAATACAGATAATAAGAGATACTGCTTGGCTAACTTTACCTGAGGCTTTCTATTATCTGCTTCCATAGCTATAGCATAACAAGCTAATCTAGTAAGATAATAATCTGGAGTTTCTTGAACTCTATTTCTACCACTATTAAATTGTCTTGTTGTTTGGATATAATGTAAATTCACATCAAAAAGTTTGGCTGCGCCGTATCCCGCAGCCAAACTTATCCCGTTTTTACTGCATAAATCTACACAAATACCATCAAAATTATCCATTGATCTTCTTATAACAACTTCAAAATCATTATATCTATTGTAACCTAAAATTTTCATATAATTACTAGCTCTCCAAATTTCAACACCATTTGGAGCATACTCTTTGAAACTTTCAAAATCCCCCATAAAATTTTCAATCTGATTAAACTCGTTCAATATTATATTCTCCTTTATACTTTAATATTTGAACATGTGGCGGGATCCCGCCACATGTTATTAAACAAAATTAACTGACTTACCGGAGCCGGTAAGCCAGTCTGTTTATTAATCGTTATCATTTCCCATTTCTTTAACTCTATCACGTAATACCTTCTGTTGCCACTTGAAGTAATCATAATCCTGTTCTTCTTTATATCTAGCTTCAAGCCTTCTAGTATCTTGTCCTTGATAGGTTATAGGATGGATAATATTAGGATCATTCTTCTTCTTTTCCTCGAGAGCTAATCTATCTTCCCAATCCTTATCCCAATCAAATCCAGGTTCTTTATTAAAGAATATAGGACTTTCTACGAATGGTTTAGTAGAAGATATAGGAGATATTACTATCTTATGTCTTACTATCTTCCTCTTAGTAAATATTAATCTTCTACCCATTACCTTAAGATAAACATTGGCTATTTCAGCAGATCTATTAGTAGATTCTCCATCCAACTTAATATCAATATGGAATGGATCACCTGTAAACATTTCTTCCGTAAGTCTTCTAGCATGAGGAGACAATGAATGGATTAAAAGGTTGACAACTACATAACCACTACCCATATGGCCCATATCATTACTTTCCATATTTCCAAATCTAATAGGAGTATTGGAATGCAACTCACGGAATTCTCTAGAAGCTTTAGACTTAGTATTTTCATTTCTTATATTAGTAGAGGATAGATTAGTAGCCATAAATTTCTCCTCGGCGTATTGTTTTAATCTAAACATATACTGTTTTCCTACTACTATTGGTCTTCTAGCTTTTACATATCTAATATCTCCGTTACTGTCTCTCATTGGTACTTTGATTTCTGTCTGCTTTACAAATGGAAATGCTTTATAGATAGCATCTAGTTTATCTATATTCATGCTTTCGGATATAGGTTTAGCAGACATATGGATAGCTCCATCTTCTATTATAGACTCTAAATAAGAAGCTTTAGCTGAAGCAGACATTTTACTCAATACATTTCTTAAAGCATTAGCCTGATCCTCAGATATAAAGTCTAAGAATTTACATATCATATTAAATGCTTCATCTACTTCAATATTCTTAGTCTTAATATATTGGAGTATCTCTATTCCTATATGTGTTTCCGATAACTCAAATAATTGCATGATATTTTCTCTACCAAATACACCATTAGAGTTAAGTATTACTTGCACATGGTCTTTAGTACCATCAGCTAATTCAAACTGAGGCATTTCATTTATTGGTAGTATAGTAGATGTAACACCTTTACCACCGTATCTATTACTGATCTTATCACCTACCTGAAGAATCTTCTCCTCTAATACCATTACCTCAAGGATAATATTAGAGAATAGTTTCTTATTAATATAAAGATCATGATTCTTAACTCTTCTAGCATTAGCAAATAACTTCTGAGCATCATAAGATAGAGTATAACCACTAGATACGAATGGGGTTATGATAGACTCTATCTGAGAACTCATTCTCTGTAGTTCTTCATAGTACATCTTGAACTGACCATTATAATATATATCTAAGTTCTCAGGATTATTACAATAAATATTTACATCTATTACCTTACCATTTAGAGTATATTTCTCGTCAGACATCATAAGAGTTCTAAGTCTATCAACAGATTGAGTATATAAACTCTCTTCTTTCTTTTCCTTTCTCAATCCTATAAGTACTGCATTCTTAATATCCTCACCAATATCTGGGATAGACTTATACATATCGTCAGTACCATACAGATTCAATGGTATATCATTTTCATTAATCATTATCTGTACTGGCTTTATTAACGGAGATGTTAATAATTTCGCAGCATCTTCGGACAAAATCATAGAATCTTCCATATTCTTATCTAGAGACATATAAGCCACATTAAGATTTCTACCATCCTGTCTATTCATATATTCGTCAAATCCTAAAGACTTTTGTACTACTTGTCCTTTAGGAATTATTTGACCTATTTCTAAGTTATCCATATATTCATTATTATACAGATAACCATAAGTTTCTGTAATATGGTGATAAGATATTCTCTCTACCACATCCAGAGTCTTGTTCTGTTCATCTTCCAATATAAGATAATAATGGTGATTAGGGCTGAAGCTAAACTTAGATATCTTAGCTACAACTCTATAGTTAGTATCAGCCACAGTAACAGAACTAGATAAATCTCCAAATCTAATTTCATAACCTGTTTCAAGAATAGCTTTCTCACCTTGCATGAGTCCTAATATATGATCTCTGTGCGTACCATGCATGATCTTTCTAGCACCGGCATTGATATTAGCTCCTGGCATCATTAAGCCTTTACCAAGCATGTGTTCTGGCGTAGGAATTCTGGTTTCAGCGTCTGCTATTCTCTCTAAGAAATCATTTGCCATTATTCTTCTCCTTCTCTTTGTTTATAGGGGATTTTATCGTACCCTAAATATTTAGGGTACGATATTCTTAGTATAGTATATTATTCAAATCACTTTTAATGAAAAGAATAGGGTTTCTTTTATGGTACCATTAATATTGTGTACTAAAATTCTTCCTCGTTTATGAGGGAATCTTGATACAATAGCATTGTAAGCTAACTTAATACTATCATAAGTACCATAACATCTTAACCCTTTAGAATATATTTTATATCCTTTTAATGATTCTAGTATATGCCATTCTGGTTTTATATATGTGGTATCAGTTTTCATAGTATATCCTTTTAATATTATGCAATATCTAGTTCTACAGAATTAATCATAGCATTTAAATCAAATACATTTTCCTCTCTAACCTGATTCTGAGTATCTGCAAGCATAGGATCTAATACTTTTCTACATTCTTTAGCAAATATTAACTGTAATTCAGGATTACTATGTAATTCTTCTTTAAAGTTCTTCATACTAAATTTAATATCTGGGTTTGAAGCAAAGTATAAACGAGCACCAGCTCCTGATAAATTACCTGCCTGTTTAATAGCATGAAGCATTGATAACTCATTATCGAATCCACCAGTCTGCATATTAAATATTAACTGGATTTTTCTCCTAGTTACATTAGTTCTAGACTTAATAAGTTCTATCTCTACAACACTACCAGGGATACCAAAACCTTCTGTTTCTTTAAGCTGACCTTTAGAATCAACTCTAAACATATTATTTCCAATATAAAGGTTAGCTTTACCACCTGGTAATCTCTCACCTTGCTTAAGTCCAATAATCTGTGCTGGCTTTGGTGCGAATCCTGTAGATGGATCATCGTTAATATGATTAATACTAAGCATAATAATATTAGCTTCTTTAAGCAGCTGTACAATCTTCTTTACTAGCTGTGTATTCATCTTTGCTACCTTTGTAGCACCCATACCTCCATCAAGTTCTTCATTATCCATAATATCATTAGGCATAAGCATAGCAAAGGAATCTATAGCATAAATACTTGGTACTAGTTTAAATATTCTATTACCATAAGTATCATAAAGTCCTGTATCATATTCATAATCACTTCTATTATTAATCTTAATATCATGAAGTGTTCTGATATTCTGATATACATTCTCTGTAGTGATACCAGTATTTCTAAATTGAACTCTTTCTTTGAGCTCCTCTTTAGATAATCCGAGTAAGAATTCCTTTCTAGTCATAGGGAGTGAACTCTCTATATCATCTATATGTATATCTGCTGTAGGGAACATTCTAGCAATATTACCAATTATCTGAAACATTAGTGTAGATTTGCCACAGTTAGATCTTCCTATAAATAGATTACTAGATCCATCAACTAAGCCAATAGACTTATAATCCATATTAATTTTATCAGATCTTACATGTACTGTAGTTCCATTAAGGTAATCTAAAAGCACAAAGCCAGTAGGATATAATACGTCAAATTCTTCATCGTTATTATTACTACCCTTTATCTTAGACATTGCACTTCTGTATTCATCCATTAATCTACTCGCTGAGGCCATAATAATACTCCTTTATTTTATTCTCTCAATAATAGATAATTATATGGATGTCCCTAATAGTGTAAAATTATAAAAAAGGAATAGGCGTTAACCTATTCCTTTATTTATACCCAAAATTAGAGACATATAGAGTCAATTCATATTTACCTTTGCTCTATATTTCTCTAATTCCTCTTCTTTAGGTAAGTTTCTAAATATTAAATACTCTGGAGTTACATAGTAATACTGACCATCATTAAGCCTATAATAACCACCTACTCCTTTAGCGGCTATTCTCTTCTTTACATCTTTAGGTATTTCAAATCTTTCTCTAGTACCTGGGATGTATTCCAAAGCATAATTGACAAACTTTCTTTCTACAGAATTAATAATGGTTGCACATTGAGACTTGGTTGAATTTAACAATTTAGAATTTTCAAGTTGTGCCTTCTCAAATAACTTCTTCTCTTCTTCAGTCTCAAAACAATCATCTTCAGCCTTCTTTTTAGGTTTCTCAATGATATTTACTGTTGGTTTAGTATCAGCCTTTACTGTCTCTTTATTTGTAGATTGACTTCTGCCTCTATACTCTGGTATAGGTAGATTATTCGCCTTAACGAAATCTCTTATTTTTACAGAAATAGTATAGTCGCTTACATCATATAACTCCGCTAATTCCTTCTGACTGAATCCTTCGATATAATCATTATAGACTTTAAGCATATCTAAAATAAGCCTTGGATTTTTACTCTTAGGTGCACCATAAGGATATATAGGAATATATCTATTTACATATTGTTCCTCTTCAGTCTTAGGCGTTTCTTTAACAGTATGCTCTTCTTCTTTCTTCTCTGTATCTATATCTGATGCTATAATATTTGAAGATGAGATTTCGCTAGCCTTACTATTTTCTGCGGCCACTTCTTCATCTTTTTTATCAATAGTCACTACATTAATCATAGTACTACCAGTGGTTAAATTTCCAATTACGACGGGAAATTTTTCTCTATCGAGATATACCCCCTTATCTATGTTTTTCAAACATTGGAGCATAACTACAGATATAGAAGCTACAGATTGAATATCAACTGTCTCCTCAAGTTTAAGAATATCATGAATGTCTAATATTCTAGACTTCATATACATAGCATACATAAATGCTAACATACTTTTCTCAAACCCATTAAATTCATAAGCCAACTTAGAAAACACAATACGAGACATTTGAACTACCGGATAGATAGATTCAATTTTCATTTTAGATTTACCATCAGTATTCTCAGAACTCTGTGTAGATAGAGACTCCTTTATCATACTAATTGTTCCACTCAACTGCTCACAAGCATTAAATATATCAGTGGTACCTATTAAATTAAATTCTTCGATCAAATTGCTTTTAACTATCTTATTATAATGACTCATATACCATAAGATAGGAATGAAGTTAGTTAGTCTATGTGTATTGGTAGCCTTGTTAATAATATCAAGGATTTCCCTCACATCATTCTTATTATTCATATTTCTTTGATCTTTAGCCACTTTTATATTACCCCCTTAAATCAAATTAAATTTTAAAAATATAATTCCCTCAAAAATTCTTTATTATTATTTTCTTAGTTATATAAAAATTTACCTCCCTTATTTTAATTCCATATTACACTTCATAGATATAGTATATTATTATAAAATTTTTTATCTATATCTTTAATAATAAAAACTGCTACTACGTATTATACGTAGTAGCAATATTTTTACTTAACCTTTGGTGTCTTATCCTGACTGTCAATAATAACCTGAGCTTGAAGTAAGATTTTATTCTCTAAATTACATATATCTTCTTCTCCTGATACTGACTCATAAGAATCGTAAAATTCATTACCGTCCTTATCTTTCCTTAAAATAACTTCAGTCCCAAAATATATATCTGAACTTAAAGGACTAATCCATAAGTCACTCTGCATTGTCTCCTTTACTCCGTCAGCTATAAGTTGATCCTTGGTTTTTACTATGTAATAATGTCTATCATGCTGAAGTCTCATTCCATTTTGTGGGAAAGTAACTTTATAGTCTCCAACTAAGGTATTATCACTATAATAGAGTTTTAAATATCCAGGAAGTATATATCTTGTGTTGAACTTGGTTGTAAAGTTTCCGTCATCTTCACAGGTTATAGATTTAAGAGAATATCCTTCAGGAGCTTTAAGTCTAAATTGATCAAAAACTCCAAAATATGTATATTCAGATACAAGATCATCTATATCATCTTTCCACTTAGACATATCTACATTCTCATCTTTTTCATATCTGTAGAGTCTTTTTGCAATAATATGCTCAGATTCAGGATCTTTACCATACTCTTCTACTTCAAGAGTAATATCACATCTACCTTCATCTTCAGATAAGTGTATATACTCAGAAGCATTAAATACTTTCTTGTTATCCACATTAGCGATTTTATAGAAGTGAGGATCAGATAATAGTTTTCTTACAGTATACGGATCAAATCCAAATTCTTCTTTACTAGCATTCTCTTTACTTACAGTACTACATGTAACAACAGTTGTACTATTATTAATGCCATCAGCAAAGAATTGAGATCTATCTGTTATTCTGTAAGCTATATTGTTAGCAAAGCTGCCAGATACAAGATCATTAGGTTTAGTAATCTCTGTATCTACATAGATATGGATAGGTGGATTGTTACGTCTAGTATCAATATACTTATAATGAAATAATTCATACTTTCCTTGTTCATTCTGTTCTATCGATACATCAAAGAAGCAATCATTTCCAGAATATAAACTAACTTGTCTTTGATTTTTAGATCCTCTAACTCCAAAGAATATATTCCATAAACTAATATTATTCTCAGAGTATACTAATCTATCACAATGTGTAAAGTCGATATTAGATTGCGATATATAGTCTTTTATTAAGTCAATAGCTTCCTTCTCATATTGTTTTAAAATCGAATTAGGTTTGAATAATGGAATCTGAGTATACCATTGATCTACATATAAACATTTCGACCAGCGGGCATTAGTAGCATCAAATTCTACACAAATATTAGTCTTATTATCTTCGGTTAGTATTATTGTGTTTATTTTAACACCCTTAATTTCAATAGTCTTAAATACCGCATTATATAAGCTCCTATCATCTTTAATATATTCAACACTCTGTAGGGTGTAATCATCGGTTTTATATGTTATAAGGAACTTACTATGCTCTTTAGTAGTATCTAAAGGTTTACCCATAAATTTATGTATTGTTGCTATAGTAGTTCCATCTTCTTGATCTTCAAACTCAGCGATAGATTTTGTTGTATCAGGTATATTACCACTAATCACATGTGTTTCCATAAGTATTCTTGCAACGTTTTTAGTTATTACTTTAGATAAAATTTCAACTGCATTTAAATCTTCTATATAATTTTCAAATTTATATATCATGGTTTTATTCCTCTCTTTATAATTTCACACATACTACACATTTATAGTATATTATTATAATTATTTTTATATTAAAATAAAAGGGAGTCCATATAGGACTCCCAATTATTATTTGCTGCATATAAGGTCAGTTCTAACTATAGAACTTCCCTTAAGAGGAATATTGTCTCCTACAGCTACTGGGGACTTACTCTTTACTTCTACTACTGGTATCTCCAATACCGAATTAGAAGTAACTACTCTTATAGTATCATGGTCATTAGCTCCAAAGATAGAATTAATAGAATCTCCACTTCCAAGCTTAATCACATTAATACCAGATCTAGCTCTATCATGAGAAGCTAAGCTGTCAATAGGAAACTTATTAATTCTTCCCTTATCGGTAAGTACTACAATATACTTAGCATTAGGATATATTATAGATAAACCTTCTATATCACTAGTAGTATTCATAGCCTTATTACCTACAGCATTTCTTCTATAGAGAGGAATATTTCTTACTCCCGTCCTAAGAGCTTTCTGTTTAGAGAATACTACAATATCAAGATCTGCTGGAGCTACACTTATACCTGTAACCTCATCCATATCCTTAATCTTAGAATACATAAGTCCAGAAGTAGATACATTCAGGAAATCCATCATATCTAACTTCTTTATCTGATTCTTCTTAGATACTATAGTAAGATAATGTTTCTTACCACCCTTCTGCATGGATGCTACCAGCTTTTGCACATCTGGCTCATACAATACAGATATAATATCTGCAGTAAGATTTCTACATAATAATCTTACATCAGTACCAGATGATCCTCTATCAGACACTGGTATCTTATGTACTGGTAACTTGAATACTTTACCCTTATTATCAAAGAGCAATATATTCTCTGTATTCTCTACTCTAAGAATAAATTTAGGATCATCTCCTCTTACAGAAGTTACTTTATCTGCATCTGGAACTTTCCTTATGAAATTCTTTCTAGTTACTACTACTTTGAATGTACCTTGAGGAATATCAGTAGCTCCCTCTTCAGATATAATCTTACATATTCTAGGAGAACCATATTTCTTAGCTATCTCCTGAAGTTCCTGATCTATTTCATTTCCTATAATAGTACCATCGTCAGTGATAGCATTTTGATAGAACTCCATTCTCTTAATCTTCTCAGCATACTCTGCTTTATACTTAGCTAGATATCCTGCTGATAATTGCTTAATATTTGTTTCCATAATAAATCTAGCTTGAAGATCTGTAATATTAAATGTCTTAATAAGATACTCCATAATACTATTATCGTCAATGGTCTTCTGTTTTCTGATCTTATTAATGATCTGGTCTAGTTTACCACTCTCAATAACCATAATATATGTTTCAAGCTTATGAGTTCTGGTCATATCTTCTTTAAGTTTATTACAGTATCTTCTAAATTTAGTAAGTTTCCTATTTTCAATAAATCGTAATAGATAATCTCTATAGCCTATAAGTACTGGCTGAGTTCCATCTACTACTCTAAACTGTAGCCTGAATGAATCTTGCACTCCTGTCTTATATAATATTTCCTTTACATAATTAGGATCTGATCCTCTCTTAAGATATACTCTTATATCTACAGTCTTTTGAGATGCATCGATACAGTCAGTAACCATAGGAAGTTGCTTATCCTTAATTAAGTTATTAATTTTCTCTTCTACATCTCCACTTGATTGACCATCAGGTAGTGATTTAATATATAATACAGGAGCACCTTTCTCTTCTCCTATATCAATCCTACCTCTAATTCTATACTTACCATCTCCAGTTCTATTAATTCTCTCTAATTCTTCCTTAGAGATAATAATATCACACCCTTGACAATGATCTGGTACTAGAAGTATTTTAGCATTAGGATTCTTAATAAGCTTCCTAGTAGCGTCACATACCTCTATTATATTATGAGATGGTATATTTGTTTGAATACCTACACCTACACCAAAACTACCATTGAGTAATAATAATGGTACTTTAACTGGTAGATATTCTGGTTCTTTGTCTTTTAGAGTATAAGTATCTACCCAATCAACAACGCCTTTTGACTCAGCTAATTCTCCGATTACATTTTCAAAACAGAACTGAGATAATCCTGCTTCAGTATATCTCATAGCTGCTGGTCTATCACCCATTACAGTACCCCAGTTACCTTTAGGAGCTATAAGAGGATATTTAGATTTATACCAGACAGCCATTGGTTCTATTGATGGATAAGTATCGCCATGTGGATGAAAATTTTTCATTACATCACCGGAGATTGCTGAAGATTTTATTCTTTTCTCATAGGATGTTGCACCCTGGAAAAACATATCATATATAATTCTTCGTTGAACTGGTTTCAGTCCATCCATAATATCAGGAAGAGCTCTTCTATTATCTACAGCTATAAGATATCTAACCATATCTGATTCGAAAAGTTTCCTAATATTCTTTTCAACAATACGTTCCGACATTATAAGTTACATCCCTTCTTACTTATTATTTTACTGCTGAATTGCAATAAATGAAATTTCATTATCGTTTTGTGCTTTAGCAAGTAAAATATTACTATGGGAGGAAATGAATCCATACATAGTACCGTCAACGTACTCTATATTTGTAATAGTAGCAATTGTAGATATTACAAATGGTTTATTCTCACCTTCCTTATCAGGTACCATAGAGAAGTTAATCTTAAATACTACATCTCCTACTTCCAATGCACTTACAGGAGCCCATACAGAATTACACATAAATATCATAGATTCAGTACTAAGGGTTACAGTAAGTCCATTAGAGAATGTAATCTTAGCCATATCAGTTACTTTTTCAGGATCATTAAATTCTACATCAGCAAACTTAATATCTCCATTAAATCCTCCAAGAGCATAAGTTTTAATAGGATACTGATCTGGCTCAATACCATTCTTATTATAGATATCTTCAATAGTCTTCTCAACTGTGGTACCGTCTTTAAGGATACAAGTGATAAGGGTATCTCCACTAAGACCTGAGAAGTAATATTCTGGAAAGTCTACATCAACAATATCTTCGTCGTTAATATCTTCTTCAGAATTAATAACTTCAACAACTTCTTCCTTTACTTCCTCTTCAGGTATTGCATTGCTATTCAATTCTTCTCCCATAATAAATCCCCTTTCATATTATATATCTTTTGTTATTGTAAATTTAGGCATAAAGTAAGTAGTATCCTGTTTCTTTCTTAAGGGTTTAGGTTCTTTAACAACCTTACCTACTTCAGGGGAATCTACTACTTTTATAAATGCTCTTTTATTTCTTGACTTTGGTCCATCAACTACATCAGTATGACGACCATTTGCTCTATCCATACAATCTAATACATCTTGTATGGATACATTTACTCTCTGATTATTATAATTACTCATTTGATAGATACCATTATTAGGATAAATTAAATCCCCAAATGGATACTTTTTATATTGTTTTAGTGATCTAACAAATAACTGTCCACTGGATATGATACTCGCTTCATATCCAGGGAACCCAGTTATCGGATACCATATTATAGAATAGTCTTGTGGACTGAATACTTGATGTACTGGTATCATTCTCTTATTACTCCTTTAGTCTAACAAATCTCGTCTACTTACTTCACCTACAAACTTAAACAACTGTGTGAAGTTATCATTATACTTATCAATAGCAGCAATTTCATTCTTAATATCTTCTATAGTATATCTAATAAGCATACGATCACTATCAGGTCTTAAAGTCGATATAGCTATTTGCTCAGCATCCATTTCACCCAAACCCTTATATCGTTGTAAATGATTAGGTTGAGTATTTTCAAATGCTCTCATAATAGCATAGATAGATGCAATCTTACCATTGAAATTATAGTAGAATGATTTGTTCTTCTCTAATATCTTGAGAACCTCACTACTAAGTTTAATAGTATAATCATTCATGAATAACTTATTAGCTTCTGTAGTAGTACCCTGAACGATGATAGTATTGTTCTCCTTAACTACATCCATGAATCTATAATGACTCTTAATATCTTTTCTCAGAGCTGTCATACTTGTCTTATTATGATAATTGAACAAAGCTAACTCTAAAATCTCAGGATCAACAGCGCATGTTTTAGCAGCAGACTCAAGATACCAAACATAATCCTGGTTTAATGTAAAGAAGTATAATAATTCCTTAGTAGGAATATTATTGCCATTAATATCTCTAATACTATTAATCTTAGTAAACTCTTTCTGTAAATAATTGATAAAGTCAATATTCTGTGTAAAGTATATATCCCCAGCATTCTTACCACCTTTTTTAGGAATACTATAAAGAGGTGGAACAGCTCTATATAACTTACCTGCCTGAATAATCTGAGGCATATACATTAAGAAGAACGAAGATACAAGAACAGAAATATGAGAACCCAGTTAACCTTATATTTTCATATAAGCCAGACTATATTTTACTAGATATAAATCTAGAATGCTCTTTCCACTTACGTACCAATAGTAAGTGTACTCTCCCTCAAGGAGATAGTCGTTACATCCTTCATTTAAAATGATTGACACGGTATTACCGGCTATCCTAATTACTTAGGACCTTAGGCTTTCTTAGAGAGTTGCTTCGTCTATGATTTATAGCTACAATCTACTTGCGGTCTTGTGTAGCAGTCTTATTCAACTCTTACCGTTAGCATACTTTAAAAGTATACCCGCTTGGTTTGCGAAAAGCATTTACTGACAGTTAATTCTATCAACATCGGCATCCGCCATAATAATTATTTTCTTCCACGGTACATCCTTATATGGGTCGAAGTCTTTACGATACGGGCCATTTAATACACACTTGATTAATCCTTGTATTTCTTCATTCTCAAACATCTTGGCTCTAGTTGTTCGGAAGGCATTTTTAATTTTTCCTTTGATAGGATAGATACCTTGCAGGTCCCTATTTCTACCTTCCTTAGCTGAGCCACCAGCACTCGGTTATTATCTTTATATTTTCATATAAGCCAGACTATATTTTACTAGTATTATTATACTAGAATGCTCTTTCGAATCTCGTACCAATAGAGACTCTACTCTTCTTCATGAAGATAGTCGTTACAGGCTTCAATTATAATAATTGATTCCCACGGTATTAGTAAGCTATCCTATATTAGGACCTTAACCTTTCTTAGAGAGCGTATTCGTGTGTATTAGTTACACCTTATATAACTCTTACCGTTAGCATACATTATAAATATACCCGCTTGGTTTGCGAAAAGCATTTAGAGACGATGCTTCATCTCCCTCTACTATTATGAATTCTTCTTTCTGCTTTATTGGTCTAGAAAACTTTGCAGGATATCCAGTAATAGCATTGGATTGGAATTTGTTTACTATATTTTCTTTGACTTTATCATTCTTAGCTCTCATTTCTGCTACTTCTTTTAGATACTTACATATCTTAAGAAGTTCATTAGGGTTAGCTTTAGACCAATCATTAAGACAATTAATGACTGAGTCTCTACAAAAAGGAGCCATTTCTTTATTAGCTAACTGCTCTTTGGCCTGACCTATAAATACAGGCTCTACCATATCAGCTGCTATAGATATAACTACGTTACTTTTTATATCAGCAGCTGTTACTTTCACTTTAGTCTTATTGTTTGTCAAGAATATATCATTCATATACTTGGTAAACCATTTACAGATACCATCAATAGTACCATCTGTATGTGTACCAGCAATAGTTGGACACATATTACAATAAGATGTGACTCTAACTAATCCAGTTGGATTATCTCCTCCATCAAATACAAATACAGCATTTAATCGCATCCAACCATCATTGTTAAATATCTCTATAGGTTTACATATAGGCTTAGAACTCATTTCTATAAGATTGGTAACTATACCGTCTTTATTAACAATATCTTCCTTATGAGTAACCCCATTTTTATCTACTGCTTCAAATCTGCATACAGTTCCTATTGGAGTTCTTATAATAATATTCTTTATAAGTTCATAGATATCCTTCCAAGACAGATTAAGTTCACCTAATACTGACTGATCTGGGGTAAACCAAATTTTAGAGCCTTGTTTTTTCTGTTTATTAGGAATAGGCTCAGGATTAGGTTTATTCTTTTTATGTACAGGGTATCCCTGATGGGTTGTAAATCTAACTGCTGTTCCATCATACTTATAAGATTCTGCAACTAAGTCTAAAGTGACCGCATTACTGGCCTTAAGCCCGGCACCATGGAGGCCCGTTTGAAAAATTCCTTTAGTTTTCTCGTAATTCTTTGAAGTATTAGGTACAGTTATGATTCTTTCTATATCTTCAAAAGGAAACCCTAAACCATTATCTTCTACAATAGTTTCCAATGTATTTTCATTATAATAGAAATACACAAAGTTTGCAGGAGATTCGTCTAACAAAATCTGATCGACACTATTCTGGAATACTTCTCTTTGCATACTTAAGAATGCTCGATCACCTATTCCACTTAACCACATACCAACATTTTGCCGTACTGCTTCTACATGGCTTTTCAGAGTCTTAATTTGAGCTCCATAGTTATCTACAGCAGATTTAAATTGTTCATCTAATTCCTGAACTGGATCTTTTGCCATATTTTCACTTTCCTTTCAAAGTTAATTATAGCTAAGTTTATATACTAATAATATTTTACTCTTCTCCTTCTTTATCTTCTCCATGTTTAGGAGAACCATGCAATCTAAACATCTTAATCTCAGTTACATTACTAGCTACTCTACTGGCTTTACCTTCTTTAATTAATGATATATCATTGTTGTCTGCAGTAATATAAATGAACCCAATATTATCATCTGCATTACCCTCGTATAGTATATTCTCATTAACATCCTTTACTTTTATTATCACATCTACTCCTCTATAATATTATGAAAAAACAATAATATTATAATTTTATTAAGGTTTATTTGCAAAATATAGGCTAGTGAATTTTAATCACTAGCCTATATCTGCAATGTTTAATTTTAAGCTGATATAGGATTAGGGGTGGACTTATTACATGAAGTATTGGTTATACTCGAAAGTTGCCCTAACTCTTTCTATGATAGAATCCTACAACTACCCGTTCATTCCCCAATAAACTTTCAATTAAACTTAATATACTATTTTGTTACTGAGTTAGTTGTAGTTATTATTTACCTGACTTAAAGTTTGCATCTACTGTAGCTGATGCATCAGCTGTAGGTGCTGCAGTTACCGTTGCCTGAGGCTGAGCTGGAGCCACCTGTGGTGCTACTGGTGCTGGCTGGCCATTTGGTACATACTGATACCCTGCTGTCTGTGGCTGATAAAGCCCTGGAGCTCCGAAACCGTTTGTCTGATAACCGTACTGAGGAGCTGCGTTATAGTACTGAGGCTGAGGCTGCTGATAAGCAGTTGCCCCCATTGATGGATCCATATATGGCTGCTGAACCGTCTGCTGATAGTTC
>AUXO014726463.1_pt1 | contig 31683 bp, 26 predicted proteins | sample 768731 | NCBI WGS metagenome assembly AUXO01 (sample SAMN02715735, study PRJNA202380) | gut metagenome | biome: sheep rumen | host: Ovis aries | place: New Zealand: Palmerston North
TAGCTCAGTTGGTAGAGCAACTGACTCTTAATCAGTGGGTCCAGGGTTCGAACCCCTGAGAGCGTACTTAAAGGAGAATGTGTGAAGACACGTTCTCCTTTTTTTTCGTTCAAAAAACTCAAAATTGTTTGTCTTTTTAAGTTTTTTCTTTAAATTTGCAAAGATTAATGTTATTGAATATGAATGCTAATCAAAAGTTATCTAAAAAAGAGAAACCTAATCTAGTACGGAAATATCAATTACTTGCTGTTTTGTTTGCATTTGTTGCAGTAGTGGGTTTTGTGTATGTCTTTGGTCTGTTAGATTCCCTTGAGACACACTTGCTCTCTTCTCCAAAAGATTACAAATCTGAAGAGATCGCTAATGCGGATGCAGCAAAAAGACTACAAGAATCCGAGTATACTAAGCTTATTGATGAGAATGCAGAACAATTCGTTAGTGAGCCGGAAGAGGAAGTTGTGGAGGATACTGCTAGCATTAAAGAAGAGGTTTATATAGAACCCGTAGAGGAGGAGCCAGTAGGCGAGGTCTTCTAAATAAAATGCCGTAAATTAAATACTATAATAACATGGAAAACAAAATTCAGGAATTAACCGACAAACTCTATCGTGAGGGTGTTGAGAAGGGTAATGCAGAAGCTGAGCGCTTGATAGCAGCAGCCAAGGAGAAGGCTGCTGAACTTATTGCTAAAGCTCAGGAAGAGGCAGCTGAAATCGTTGATAAGGCAAAAAAGAAAGCGGCTGAAACTGATGAGAATACCCGTACGGAATTATGTCAATTTGCTGGTCAGGCAAAACATGCACTTCAAAGTGAAATAGCGAATCTAGTATCAAATCAGGTTGTAAAAGAATCTGTTGCATCTACTATTGATTCTAAGGATTTTTTAGGGCAGTTCTTGGTTGCTTTAGCTGGCAAATGGACTGAAAATGAGCCTATTGTAATTGAATCAGATAAAGCTAATGAGTTGAGAACTTATTTTGCAGCTAAAGCGAAGGCTTTGCTTGATAAGGGTGTGACAATCAAAGAAGTTAATGGGGTTAAATCTTTGTTTACAGTAAAGCCTGCTGACGGCAGCTATAAGGTAGAGTTTGGCCAGGAAGAATTTGAAAACTATTTCAAAGCTTTCCTTCGTCCTCAATTGATTGAAATGCTTTTCTAAAACCTCATTGATATGAGTAATTATTATTGTTTAATGACGGGAGTGCCTAGCATTGCCATGGATCAGCCTACTTCTTTAAGTTATGCTGAATTTCGTGAGCAATGTGAAGAGGATCTGACTGATGCTGACAAGAAATTACTCTCTTATTCTTTTTTGAGGCAAGACTGTTTGAATATTATTAAGTTGCTTCAACATTTTGATGATGAAATAGAACTGTTAGGTAATTATTCAGAGGAACAGCTTAAAGAACTCATAAAAGAGGCGCAAAATTCAGAATTTAAAATAGAGGGATTCCCAGAGTTTCTTCCAGAATTCATTCGCCATTCTTACCTTCCTAATGTAGGGAAATCAAATTATTTCCCTGACGATGCAATTATGCAAGCTTATTATGAGTATTCCATGAATTGCAGCAATGAAATGATAGCCAAATGGTTTAAGCTCAATTTTAACTTGAATAATATTTTAACTGCGTTAATTGCTCGTCAAAATGGTTGGAATGTGGCAGATTTTGTCAGAGGAGAAAATGATATTACGGACATGATAAAGTCGAATAAGTCTAAGGATTTTGACTTGACTAGAGAATATGAATTTGTCGGTGATATTATGAAAATTCTGGATACAGATGACCCGGTTGAAAAAGAAAAGAAAATAGATGCCTTCAAATGGCTTTGGTTAGATGACCAAATTTTCTTTACACCTTTCAGTATAGAGGCTGTGTTTGCTTACCTATGTAAATTAGAAATGCAGTTACGTTGGGAAATGCTTGATCCAGAAAAGGGCAAAGAAACCTTTGTTAAGATTATAGAGGAACTTCGTGGGGAAGCAAAGGTGCCAGAAGAGTTTGTTAGAAAATGAGACTTAAGAAAGAACTTATAAATAAAATACTATGACTAAAGGTACAGTTAGAGGCGTTATTGCTAACATGGTAACGCTTAGAGTGGACGGACCTGTGGCTCAAGGAGAAATTTGTTATATTGAGACAGGTGGCGATCGCTTAATGTCAGAGGTCATTAAGGTTTTAGGCTTGGATGTATACGTCCAGGTGTTTGAAAGTACCCGAGGATTAAAGGTCGGTGCTCCAGCTGAGTTTACCGGACACATGCTTGAGGTTCAGTTGGCACCTGGTATGTTGTCTAAAAACTTTGATGGTCTTGAGAATGATCTAGATAAAATGGATGGTGTGTTCCTGAAAAGAGGGCAATATACTGATCCATTGGACCGTGAGCGTTTGTGGGATTTTACTCCAATAGCTAAGATTGGTGATGAAGTTCAGGCTTCCGATTGGTTAGGGCAAGTTATTGAGAACCATCAGCCTTTAAAGATTATGGTTCCTTTCCAGCTTGAAGGTACAGCCAAGGTTAAGAGTATTGTTCCAGAAGGTCAGTATAAGGTAGAAGATATCATTGCTGAATTGGAAGATGAACAAGGTAAAATTGTTAAGGTTAACATGATTCAGCACTGGCCTGTTAAGTTTGCAATGACTAATTACAAGCAAAAACCACGTCCTTTTAAACTTCTGGAAACAGGTGTTCGAACTATTGACACTTTTAATCCTATCACTGAAGGTGGTACAGGCTTCATCCCGGGCCCATTTGGTACTGGTAAGACCGTTCTTCAGCATGCTATTTCCAAGCAGGCAGAAGCTGATATCGTAATCATAGCAGCATGTGGTGAACGTGCTAATGAGGTTGTGGAAATCTTTACAGAATTCCCTGAGCTTGATGACCCCCATACAGGACGTAAGTTGATGGAACGTACAATCATTATTGCAAATACTTCAAACATGCCAGTAGCTGCCAGAGAAGCATCTGTATATACAGCTATGACGATGGCTGAATATTATCGTTCCATGGGATTACGTGTGTTGTTGATGGCAGACTCTACTTCCCGTTGGGCTCAAGCACTTCGTGAGATGTCAAACCGTATGGAGGAGTTACCTGGTCCTGATGCATTCCCAATGGACTTAGGCGCGTTGATTGGTAATTTTTATAGCCGTGCTGGTTATGTTTATTTAAATAATGGTGAAGTCGGCTCAATTACCTTCATAGGTACAGTATCCCCTGCTGGTGGTAACTTGAAGGAACCTGTGACAGAAAATACAAAGAAAGTTGCTCGTTGCTTCTACGGTTTGGAGCAGGATCGTGCAGATAAGAAACGCTATCCAGCTGTTAATCCTATTGATTCATACTCCAAATATCTGGAATATCCTGAGTTCCAAGAATATATTTCTAAGAAGATTAATGACAGATGGATTCCTAAGGTATTGGATTTGAAAACTAGAATGCAGCGTGGTAAGGAAATTGCAGAGCAGATTAACATCCTTGGTGATGATGGTGTGCCTGTAGACTACCATGTAACATTCTGGAAATCAGAAATTATCGATTTCGTACTCTTACAGCAAGATGCATTTGATGAAGTAGATGCTGTTACTTCTTTGGAACGTCAAGAGGAAATTTTGAACATTGTTACTGATATTTGTAATCATGACTTTGAGTTCGATACATTCTTGGATGTTACAGATTTCTTCCGAAAGATGATTAATATCTGTAAGCAGATGAATTATTCTCCATTCAAGAGTGAACAGTATTATGATTTCAAGAAGCAGGTAACCGATATGATTAACGCTTAAATCTAATCAAAATGGCAACAGCATTTCAAAAAATATATACTAAAATTAGCCAGATTACCAAGGCCACTTGCTCCTTGAAGGCTACTGGCGTTGGTTATGATGAGTTGGCTACCATCGATGGCAAATTAGCACAGGTGGTAAAGATTGTCGGTGAAGATGTTACCTTGCAGGTATTTGAAGGTACAGGTGGTATTCCAACAAATGCAGAGGTTGTATTTTTAGGTAAAGCTCCTACTTTAAAAGTTGGAGATCAATTAGCCGGTCGTTTCTTCAATGCTTATGGTCATCCAATCGATGGTGGCCCTGAGATAGAAGGTAAGGAAGTGGAAATTGGTGGTCCTTCTGTAAACCCTGTTCGGCGTAAACAACCTTCTGAACTTATTGCAACAGGTATAGCGGGTATTGACCTAAATAACACCTTAGTTTCTGGACAAAAGATTCCATTCTTTGCCGACCCAGACCAGCCTTTTAATGAGGTTATGGCTTTGGTAGCCCTGCGTGCTAAGGTTGATAAGATTATCTTGGGCGGTATGGGTATGACCAATGATGACTATTACTTCTTCCGTAATTCTTTTGCTAATGCAGGTGCGGTAGATCGAATTATATCTTTCATGAATACAACAGAGGATCCAGCAGTAGAGCGCCTTTTGATTCCAGATATGGCTCTGACCGCTGCTGAGTATTTCGCTGTTGAAAAGCATGAAAAGGTTTTGGTGCTTTTGACTGATATGACTTCCTACGCAGACTCTTTGTCTATTGTAAGTAACCGTATGGATCAGATTCCTTCTAAAGATTCTATGCCAGGTTCTCTTTATTCTGATTTGGCAAAGATTTATGAGAAAGCGGTTCAATTCCCTGAAGAAGCCGGCGGTGGATCTATTACAATTATTGCTGTAACGACTTTGAGCGGCGGTGATATTACTCATGCAGTTCCAGATAATACAGGTTATATTACTGAAGGTCAGTTGTTCTTACGGCGTGACTCTGATATCGGAAAGGTTATTGTTGACCCATTCCGTTCGTTGTCTCGTTTGAAACAGCTAGTTGCTGGTAAAAAAACTCGAAAGGATCATTCTCAGGTTATGAATGCTGCCATTCGTCTTTATTCTGATGCAGCTAATGCAAAAACTAAACTAGAAAATGGTTTTGATTTGACAGACTATGATAATCGTTGTTTGGATTTTGCTAAAGAGTATGCAGATAAGTTGTTGGCAATTGATGTTAATCTAGATACAACCGAGATGCTTGATGTAACTTGGGGCTTGTTCCGTAAGTACTTTAAGTTGGAAGAGGTTAACATCAAGAAAGAATTTGTAGATATTTATTGGAAATAGTCAATGGCAATTAAGTTTCAATACAATAAAACGTCCCTTCAGCAACTGGAAAAGAACCTGAAGATGCGACAACGTACACTTCCTATTATAAAAAATAAGGAAACGGCGTTGCGTCTAGAGGTTAAGAAGTGTAAGGAAGAGGCTGTCGAATTGGAAAAGAAACTGGAGAGTCAGATTGAAGGTTATGAGTCCATGTATGCTTTGTGGGGCGAGTTTGACGCTAGTTTAGTTGCCCTTAAAGATGTAGAAATGGATGTGAAGAAGATAGCAGGTGTTCGTGTTCCTATCTTAACTAATATCCGATTGGATGTCAAACCTTTTGGTTTATTCAGTTCACCTAAATGGTATTTCGATGGCATCAATTTACTTCAAGGTCTTGCTAAAACAGCAGTGGAGAGAGAGTTTGTAGATGCAAAGTTATCTTTGTTGGAACATGCTCGGAAAAAAACCACACAAAAGGTTAATCTATTCGAAAAAGTCCAGATTCCTGGATTTCAGGAGGCTGTACGTAAGATTAAGCGTTTTATGGAGGATGAGGAGAATTTGTCTAAATCCAGCCAAAAGATTTTGAAGTCACTTCAAGAAAGTCGTGCTGCTAAAGAGACAGAAGGAAAGGAGGCTGCTGTATGATTACAAAAATGAAAAAGTTAAACCTCTTGGTTTACCATAAGGATTACGATGATTTTCTGAGTCAACTGCAGAACCTGGGTGTGGTACATATTCAAGAATTGGAAAATGGTACTACAAGTGAAGAATTTGAACAGGCAAAAGCTAGGTATGAAGAGTATGCTGAAGTCTTGAATTCTCTAGATAAAATTGATGATTCAGGATTGAAGGCAGAAAAAGCTTTGCCTTTTGAATCCGCCACTCAAATTGTAGCGTTTACTAAACAGCAATTTGAGACAGAATCTGAATTGAAACGTAAATTAGATGCAGTAAATAAGGATTTAGAAATTGCAGAACCGTGGGGCGAGTTTGATGCTGAGAAAGTAAAAAAACTGGCAGAACTTGGCTATCAGATGAATTTCTATTCTTGTTATACATCAAAGTTTGATAAGGAATGGGAAAATACTTATTTTGCTATTCCTATTAATCAGACTAGTTCTTCAATTAACTTTGTTACTTTCTCTCCTGAGAAGCCTGCTATTGATGCTGAAAACATAGAACTACCTAAATATTCTATTTCAGAATTAAGAGCACAAAAAGCAGATCTAGAAGAGCAGTTGGATGAAGTAAAACAGAATATCATAGCTGTTAAACAGAACCAGTATTCATTGTTAGTATCAGCTCAAGCAGAAAATAGAAATGCAATTCAGCTTTCTAAGGTTCATTTGAACAGTGTTGATCTAGCTGATGATACTTTGAAACTAGTAGAAGGTTGGATACCAGAGGATAAGGAGACAGATGTGAAAGCAATGCTTGATGCTTCTGGTGCCTATTATGAAGTCCGTTCTCCTCAGAAAGGTGATAATGTTCCTATCAAGTTTAAGAACAATAAATTCTCGAGTATGTATGAAAGGTTGACCAGAATGTATGGTTTTCCTGATTACGACGAATGGGATCCAACGCCTATTGTTGCCATTTTCTTTACGTTATTTTTCGCAATTTGTATGGGTGATGCCGGTTATGGAATCTTGATTACCCTCTATGGTATTCTGGATATGAAAGGAAAGGCTAAGAAAGTTCCTATATTAGGCGAGATGCTTGAAGGATGCGGTGCAATGATTTGCTCTTTGGGTATTGCTACAACTGTTATAGGTTTCTTTTTGGGGACATTCTTCGGCATTAACATAGTTGAAGCTGGTTGGATTCCAGAAACAACTGCATTAGGCAAAGTTCTTGCTTGGCTTCAGGGTAATGTTCCTGGTACTACTTATTCTATCCAGATGGCTGCTGCAATTTGCATTGGAGTATTTCATATTTGTTTGGCAATGCTGATAAAAGCGATTGTGTACACCAAAAAGGAAGGTTTCAAGAGCCAAATCAGTACATGGGGATGGTGCCTGCTCATCATTGGAGGCGTTATTGTGGGAGTTTTAGCTTTAACAGGAACATTTAATCAGCAAACCACTATAATTGTTCTTATAGCAATAGGTGCTATTAGTGCTCTAGCTATTTATTTCCTTAACAATATAGATCGCCTGGTTAGTAAACCTATAGCTGGTCTTATAGTAAATCCTCTTGCAGGATTATATGACACTTATAATAAGGCGTCAGGCTTAATGGGAGATGTTCTCTCCTATATTCGACTTTATGCGCTTTGTTTGGCTGGAGGTATGTTGGGTGGTGCTTTTAATATGATTGGAGATATGGTTCGTGGTGATGAAGGTTCAATACTTTTACTCATTCCGGCTCTTTTAATCTATGTAATTGGTCACTTATTCAATTTGCTGATGTCAGCTATTTCTGCCTTTGTACATCCTTTGCGTTTAAATTTTGTGGAGTATTTTAAGAATTCAGGTTATGATGGGAAAGGGCAAGCCTATAACCCATTTGAAGTAAAAAAATAAATTAATAACAATAAAATATTTTAATTATGGATTTAATTCTTGGTTATCTTGGTCTTGGCCTTATGTTAGGCCTGGCTGGAATCGGTAGCTGTTATGGTACTACTATTGCTGCAACTGCAGCAGAAGGTGCATTAAAGAAAGACCCTTCAAAGTCTTCAGGTTATATGGTACTTTCTGCTCTTCCTGCAACTCAGGGATTGTATGGTTTCGTTGCTTTTCTTATGACAATGGGTAAATTAGCAGACCCAGCTAATGGTCCATTGATGTTCGGTATCGGGGTTGGAGTTGGTATTACTTGTTTGTTCTCTGCTATTCGTCAGGGGAAGGTATGCGCTGCTGGTATCCAGGGCTTGTCTCAGGGTCACGATGTAACTACAAATACCATGATTTATGCTGCGCTTCCAGAGTTTTATGCAATTTTGGCATTGGTAGGTGCTTTGATGGTATAGTTGTTAGATTCAAGATAAAAAAAGCCAAGTCTATAGACTTGGCTTTTTTTATATAATTCATATTTTAATAATAGTTTAGTATAATTACTTATAGTCATCATACATGACATTATAAACTTAGGCACATAAGTTTATAAGATTAAAGCTGTAAATTAATAAAGCATATTAATGTGTCTAAAGAGTCTAAAAATATCGATTTTATTATATATTAGATTATCATTTTTTTCATTATTTCTGATATTATTCTTTTTATTTTTCCTAAATTTGCAAATGGAAGTATCGTGATGATAAATTAACCTTTTAAATGATTTGCGTATGAAAAAGTATTTAGCAGAAATGTTAGGAACTATGGTTTTGGTTCTTATGGGCTGCGGTGCAGCAGTTAGTTTGGGTTGCAATTCTAGCGATCCTGCATTTGCTTCTACAGTTGTAGGTACGTCATTGGCCTTTGGTTTGGCTGTTGTAGCAATGGCTTATACTATTGGTGGTACTAGTGGTTGCCATATTAATCCGGCTATCACTTTAGGATGTCTTCTAAGTGGTCGTATTAGTAGTAAAGATGCTGCTATGTATATGATATTCCAAGTTATCGGAGCCATTATTGGTTCAGGAATTCTTTACGTTGTTACTGCTACAAGTGGTTCAGCAGTGGTAGGAACTGGTGCTAATGCATGTCAAGAAGGTGTTTCTCAGTTAGGTGGTTTTGTAGCTGAGATTGTATTCACTGCTATTTTTGTCTTTGTTGTTCTTGGAACTACTGATGCAAAGAAGGGTGCAGGAAATTATGCTGGATTAGCAATTGGTTTATCCTTGGTTTTGGTACACTTGGTTTGTATTCGTTATACCGGAACATCTGTAAATCCTGCACGTTCTATAGGTCCAGCTCTTTTCCAAGGAGGTGAGGCTTTAAGTCAGCTTTGGATATTTATCGTTGGTCCATTTATAGGTGGTGCTATAGCTGCTGGAATGTGGAAACTAGTTGAAGAGAAATAATTTGTTAACTATATTTTAATGCCGCCTTTCACTTATGTGTTGGGCGGTATTTTAATCTTATGCGTAAGAAGAGTAGAGAAATGAGTGCTGAATGGGCATATGGTGTTATGGATGCTGCACCTTATATGACAATGTCAGTTGTAATGCCCGATGGCTCTGCATATGGTATTCCTTTATCTTTAGCTCGTGTAGATGAGAATACTTTCTATTTTCATGGTGCTTTGGAAGGTGATAAATTAGAAGCTATTAAAGTTCATCCTAAAGTATGTCTTTCTGCAGTGACTAAATGCAAACCTATTGTTGGTCCCAATGATGGTAGTTTTACATTAGAATATAATAGTGCTATTGCTTTTGGAATTGCTGAAATAGTTGAGGATACAAATGAAAAGATTAAAGGACTTCGCGCAATTTGTGAACGCTTTTTACCTCAGCATATGGATTCTTTTGATGCTGCAATTGAAAGAAGTTTAATTAGGACTGCGGTTGTGCGCATTAAATTGATAGCCCCTCCTACAGGAAAGCGTAAGCAATATGATAGTAATGGAGTAGAAATGAAGTATCAAAGAATGGAATGAAAACTGATAAAGATCCTATGGGAGCTGCAATCCGTGATTATTATTTAAAGGGTAAGGCTTCTCAATTGCGCGTATTTTCACCAGATTTTGATGAGGATGAAATGCCCGTTCCCACACTTTTCCGAAATTTTAAAGAAATGTCCCCTTTGGAACAGAAAGCTTTAGAGCTGGCAAAAGGAAAAATACTGGATGTTGGTGCGGGAAGCGGTTGCCATTCCTTATCTTTGCAAGAAATGGGGAAAAATGTTGTGGCTATTGATATCTCTCCACTATCTGTTCAAACGATGAAGGATAGAGGCGTCAAAGTAGTTAAGGAGATTAATTTCTTTCAAATTGAGGGAGAATTTTTTGATACCATTCTCATGTTAATGAATGGTGCAGGAATTATTGGGAAGATTGATAAATTACCTGTTTTTTTCTCCCATATAAAATCATTATTGGCTCCTGATGGTATATTGCTTCTGGATAGTTCCGATCTTCGTTATCTATATGAGGAAGAAGATGGTAGCTTTATGATAGATTTAAATGACAACTATTATGGAGAAATGGAATTTTATATGCAATATAAGGATATAAAAGGAGACCAATTCCCATGGTTATACATTGATTTCAACACTTTACAGATGTATGCAGAGGAAAATGGTTTCAAAGCAGAATTGATCCTTTTAGGAGATCATTATGATTATTTAGCAAAGATATATAGATAAAAAAAGGCCCGATAGAGGGCCTTTTTTTATTCTTCTATTACTTCTGTACGGTGAACATCTTTTTTAATTTGTTTAACTTTTTTGAGGTATGATATAAGTGCATCAGATGCACTATTTGGAGTTTCTTCAAGTAGGCCATCATGGTCAAATCTATAACTAGATGAGATATAACTATTCATGGCCACTTTATATTTTTTGTTTGGGTCTAGAGGATTGCCTTGCTCATCCGTAATTTCCACTCTTGTTGCTATTCCATCATGTGTGTAAATTTTGTATTTCATACCGCTGCACTTCAAATCAGCAGTTCTACTTGCTTTCCGATATGAATTTTTCAACAAATCATTCAATGCCTGATATGTCATCTCATAAATAAAGATCTGATTACCAAATGGATCAAGGGCATAAACATCTTGCATAGAAATTGGTCCCTTCTTTAATTGCCCTAACCTGACTCCACCACTATTTTGAACAGCAAAATCTACACCATATTCTTCTACTAAGGCATCACACATTAACCCTCCTAATTCTTCTTTGCCATCTAACTGCTGAACAGCTTCTGCTAATACTTCCTTTAATGGTGAATTGTCTACAAAAGCTTGAGCCTCTTGCTTAATAATAGGGTCTTCTTCTTTTAATCTTTTGACGTCTATTAATTCATAGTCCTTCTTCACTAATTGTTTACCGTTAAAAGTAAAGGTTAATTTTCCTAAACCTTCCGTGTAGCATCCCGTTTGAGTTACAAGAACTCCATTATGAATTAATACACTATCAATTTTGGTATGCGTATGGCCACCGACTATAGCATCAAGTTCTGGCATTTGTTCAGCAACGATTAAATCTTTGTCTACGCCAGCATGTGATAGGAAAATAAAGAGGTCACATTTGTCACGTAAATATTTGTATTGCAATACAGTTTCAACAGGATCTGTAAAGTTTATACCTTTTACTCGATCTGGGTGGCAAGCTGGATGACGTTTGCCACTTGGTTTTACAGAAGCCTCTACTACAGACACAATTCCAATTTTGATTCCTCCCACTTTAGTAAATGCAAATGCTTTTGGCTGCTTAATTTTACCTTCAGGTTTTTCAACCTGCATATTTGCACAAAGAAATTTGAACTTGGCTTGTTTAATTCTTTTTTTCAAAGTTTCTTGGCCATAGTCAAATTCATGATTACCGAAGGCTGTAAATTTATAGCCTATACGATTCATTAAATCTACTATAGGATATCCTTTTTCCTTATACTGGTCTACAACAGGATTACCAGAGAATAGGTCACCTCCACTTAAAATGAGTACATTTGGATTTGTCTTCTTATAGTTTTCTATGTATGCAGCTATTTTCCCATAATTGTTTATACGGGCATGCATATCATTTGTTGAGAATATAACAATCTTTTTTTCTTGTGCAGAGAGGAACAAGCAGAATGTGAACATTAGTATTGCTCCTGAGAATCGGCGTAAAATATTCATAGTATATTTAATTATTATTTCTGTTATGCAAAGTAACTACTTTCTTTTGGCTTGCACAAATTTTTATTAATTTTGCATTATGAAAAAGATTATTTTTCTTCTGTTTTCGTTCACGTTAATTGCTATTCAGAACGTGTTATCCACGCCTTCAACAGGATTAAAGTTGTTGCGTGATTGGAAGCCAGCTTCTGTAGTTACAGAGGCTGATGTAAAAGTCTATTCATTAGATTCATGTTTTCAGATATTACCTATAAGTGATTCCGTTTTTTCACGTATGAGAGGGAAATCATATAAGAAAGGATGTAGCATACCACTTTCAGATTTAAGGTATTTGAAATTGCTTCATAGAAATGCAAATGGAAAGCCTCAATTGGGAGAAATGGTGTGTAACAAAATAATAGCTTCTATCTTATTAAAGATATTCCGTCAACTCTATGAAGCTGGTTATAGGATAGAACGCATGGTATTAGTAGACGATTATAATGCGGTGGATGAAAAAGCAATGGAGGCGAATAACACTTCAGCATTTAATTATAGGAATGTTTCTGGAGGAAGGAAATTGTCCAAACATAGTCTTGGACTTGCTGTCGATGTAAACCCCCTTTATAACCCTTGCCACCGATTAAGCATAGGAAAGATTGAGCCTGCTTTAGGTAAAAAGTATGTCTATAATCGCTCTAAAAGAAAAGACATACCATATAAAATTGACCATAACGATCTTTGCTATAAGCTTTTTCGTTCCTATGGATTTTCCTGGGGGGGAGATTGGCGTTCCGTAAAAGATTATCAGCATTTTGAATATATAATGAAATAAAATGAAGCTAAATTATGATTAGAATGAATAAATTGGGTATTTTGATATTTGGGGCTGTTTTTATGGCATCAGTATTTGTTCAAGCTCAAGATACTTATTACCCTTCGGAAGAAAATTTGAAATCCCGTAAGGAATTTGCAGAAAGCAAGTTCGGAATCTTTTTACACTGGGGTATTTATAGCATGTTCGGGCAGGGTGAATGGTATATGCAGAATGAGAATATAAATTTTAAAGAATATGCTAAAGCTGCAGATGGCTTTTATCCTCATCGTTTTGACCCTGCTGCATGGGTCTCAGCCATTAAAGCTGCAGGGGCTAAATATGTTTGTTTGACATCAAGGCATCATGATGGGTTTTCTATGTGGGGAACCAAACAATCTAAATATAACATCGTTGATGCTACTCCATATGGTAAAGATATAATTAAACTATTAGCCGATGAATGCCATAAACAGGGGATTAAATTACATCTATATTATTCGCATTTAGATTGGACACGTGAAGATTACCCTTGGGGCCGTACTGGTTTACATGTAGGAAGGGATAAATCTAAAAATAATTGGCAAAGTTATTACAACTTTATGAATAATCAGTTAACGGAGTTGCTCACTAATTATGGAGAAATTGGTGCAATTTGGTTTGATGGACATTGGGACCATGATGAAGATGCAACTCCTTTTGATTGGGAATTGGATACTCAATATGCCTTAATTCATAAATTACAACCAGGTTGTTTAGTGGGTAACAATCATCATTTAAATCCTTATCCTGGTGAAGATATTCAGATTTTTGAGCGTGATTTACCAGGAGAGAATACCACTGGTTGGTCTAAAGCGGGTATCAGTAAGTTGCCTTTAGAAACTTGTGAAACTATGAATGGTATGTGGGGATATAAAGTTTCTGATCAAAATTATAAATCTGTTCCTGAACTGATAAGATTATTGGTCAATACTGCAGGAAAGGGTGCAAATTTACTATTAAATATTGGTCCTCAGCCCAATGGAGAACTCCCTGAGATAGCCTTGAAAAGACTTCATGATATAGGGACTTGGATGAATCAGTATGGTGAGACTATTTATGGCACTACTGCAGGCAGTTTACCTGTTCAAGAATGGGGAGCTACAACTTGTAAAGGAGGAGTAGAGTACATTCATATTTTAAATTATAAGTATACATATTTTACCATTCCGGTTAAAGGAAAAATAAAGGAAGTAAAGGAATTTGCCAGTGGAAAGTTGTTGAATTTTAAGCAAAACAAGGATAATACTATAACTATAAAATTAAATCCTCATGATGATGTAGTAGATTATGTCTTAGAAATTCGATAATTCTTCTTTACCTATACCATTTGAGACACTGATAGAATTAATTATTTATTCTTTTGAACTTAAATAATTTAAAAATGAAAAATTATTTTTCTATGTTCCTTTTGGGATTTTCATTCTCAACAATCCCTTTTGTGACTTTTTCTCAAACTCAGGTTATGCCAAAAGATGTTAGTGTATTAACTGATAGTTTGAAGAAAATCTACGCACCCGACAAAAGAGTGGACCTTTTTTCTGCTGATTATACCATTAATGGTAAAAAACTTATGCTGCAGGGGAATACCACATCTGCAAAAGCACACAATTCTTTGATATCCGGGTTAAAGCAATATGGATATGAGGTTATGGATTGTATGAAGGTTTTTCCTTCAGAGGATTTGGGTGATAAAATATATGGTATTGTAGATGTATCGGTTTGTAATATTCGTTCTAGTGCTGATTTCTCTAGTGAAATGATTACTCAGTCGCTTTTGGGAACACCTGTTAAAGTTTTGGAAAAGGATGGTTGGCTTCATATTCAAACACCAGATAGATATTTGGGGTGGGTCCATAGTGTTGGAGTGTATCAAGTGAATGAACAGGAACTCCATGCTTGGAACCGAGCAGAGAAGGTTGTGGTAACCGACCATTATGGATGGGTTTATGAAAAACCGGATATTAAAAGCCAGCATATCAGCGATGTAGTAGCTGGTAATCGCTTACGTTTTGAGGGGCAACATGGAAAGTTTTATAAGGTGTCTTATCCCAATGGGAGAAAGGGTTATATTTTAAAAGAGCAAACCCAACTGGAGAGTTTTTGGAGGAAGAATTTGAAGAAAGACGCAGAAAGTATTCTAGGAACAGCAAAAACTATGATGGGAGTGCCGTATCTTTGGGCTGGAATGAGTAGTAAGGGAGTAGATTGCAGTGGCTTTGTTCGTACCATACTTTACATGCATGACATTATTATTCCACGTGACGCTTCACAACAGTGCTTGAGAGGGGATAGAATTGAAATAGCTTCAGATTTTAGTAATTTAATTCCTGGAGATTTGATATTCTTTGGATCTAAGGCTACAAATCAACGTAAAGAACGTGTAGTACATGTAGCTTTATATTTAGGAAACAAACGTTTTATTCATTCTCAGGGAGACGTGCATATCAGTAGTTTTGATAAAAATGATGAGTTGTATGATTCTTATAATTTAAATCGCCTCTTGTTTGCAACTCGAATTCTCCCTTATGTGGGAATTGACCCTGAAATGAATACGACAGCTACAAATTCTTTTTATAATTATTGAAATGTAATTATTGAAATATGACTACGAGAAGAGACTTTCTAAAAGCTGCTGCAGCTACAGCTTTAACTACAGGTGTCATTGGTAAGACTTTTGCTTTTTCCAGTAAACATTCACATCTGTTTAATATCGGTCATTTGGGAGAAAAACCTAAAATGAAATTGACTTTTTTCCCTTATGAGCTGCAACTTCGGCATGTGTTTACAGTAGCCACTTATAGCAGAAGCACTACTCCTGATGTTCAAGTAGAATTAACCTATGATGGTGTAACTGGTTATGGAGAAGCTTCTATGCCACCTTATTTAGCTAAAGAATTAGGAACTATAGATTCTGTATGTGCATTTTTAAAACGTGCAGCTGTAGAATTAGAAAAATTCGAGGATCCGTTTATGCTGGAAGATATTTTGTCTCATATAGATTCTATGGATGAAGGCAATGCTGCTGGAAAAGCTGCTATAGATATAGCTCTTCATGATCTTGTGGGGAAACTCATGAATCAGCCTTGGTATAGAATTTGGGGATTAGATCCTGCAAAGACACCAGATACAACATTCACTATAGGTATTGACACGCCTGATGTAGTTCGAGAAAAGACAAAAGAATGTGCAGACCTTTACAATATATTGAAAGTTAAAGTAGGTCGTGATAATGATAAAGAAATGATTGAAACAATTCGATCTGTTACAAATCTGCCTATTGCTGTTGATGCTAATCAGGGTTGGAAAGATAAATATTATGCCATTGACATGATTCATTGGTTGCATGAACATGGAATTGTTATGGTTGAGCAGCCTATGCCAAAGGAGCAGATAGATGATATTGCTTGGGTAACAGAGAATAGTCCATTGCCTATCTTTGCCGATGAGAGTATTCAGCGATTGCGAGATGTACCCTCTATGAAAGGAGTAGTACATGGGATTAATATTAAACTTATGAAATGTACAGGAATGCGAGAAGCTTGGAAGATGGTTACTACAGCCCGATCATTAGGAATGAAAGTTATGGTGGGGTGTATGACAGAAACCAGTTGTGCCTGTTCAGCAGCTGCCCAGTTCTCTCCAGCTGTTGATTTCGCTGATTTAGATGGCAACCTTTTAATTGCAAATGATAGATTTGAAGGTATGACAGTTGTAAAAGGCAAAATAACTCTGTCAGACCGTCCAGGAATTGGTCTAAGGAAATTATAGTGGTATAGAATATGAAAAAGCTATTGTCTGTTTTATTGTTTTCTATGCTATGGTCTTGTTCCAGTAAGCCAGTTCAAAGTGAACTATCCTATGATTGGGAGAGTGACCTCCACCAACGTCTTTTGGTCGATTTTTGTAAATCAGAATCTGATATTAAAGAATATATCCGACAGTATATTCCCAATGTAACAGATAGTATGATTCATCTTTGGGAAAATTCTGGTGCCTTAGAATTTATGGAATTAGATGGTAAGAAATTTTATTTTCATAATGCTGGTCCAAATTTGTTTAGGGTTGATTCTCTTTGTAGGGAAATTAAAAAACAGAAAGAGTTTATAGGATTAAGCGGTAGTGAAAAGGTTAATCTCAAACATCTTCCAAAGGTTATTACAGAAGTAGGCTCAAAAGGAGTAAATGTAGTAGAGCCTAAGCGAATGAAGGTTACATATACTATAACTGTAAGTCCCAATGTCGTTCCCCATGGTAAAGTGGTACGTTGTTGGTTGCCATTTCCTCATAGGGGCATTCCTCGTCAAACTGACATACAGTTAATTAGTACTAGTGAAGATAAATATGAATTAGCTCCGGATACTGCTATACATTCTACTTTGTATATGGAAAAGCTAGCTGAGGCTGACAAACCTATAGTTTTTTCTGAAACCTTTGAGTATACGTCTTCTGCTGAATGGCATCCACTTAAACCTGAGAATATAAAGCCTTACGATAAATCATCTGATTTGTACAAGGTATATACATCAGAGCGTGAAAAGCATTTGGTTTTTTCAAAACGTATGAAGGATTTGGCAATAGAATTGACAGGTAATGAAACCAATCCTTTGTTGAAAGCTCGCAGAATTTTCCAATATATTAATGATAATTACCCTTGGGCATCAGCTCGTGAATATAGTACAATTGATAATATTCCTGAATATGTATTGGACAATCATAAAGGAGACTGTGGACAGGTAACATTGTTGTTTATAACATTGTGCAGAATTAGTGGCATACCCGCTCATTTCCAAAGTGGTTTTATGGTTCATCCAGGTGAAAATAACCTTCATGATTGGTGTGAGATATATTTAGAAGGGCCAGGTTGGGTTCCGGTTGATATGTCTTTTGGGATACCTATTTTTGCACAGGAAAATAATGATGAATTGTATTGGTTTTTCTTAGGTGGTATAGATTCTTGGCGTATGATTGTAAATCAGGACTACGGTAAGGAACTGCATCCTGCAAAAAAGTATCCTCGTAGTGAAACGGTTGACTTCCAACGAGGAGAGGTAGAGTGGGAAGGAGGTAATCTTTATTTTGATAAGTGGGATTATCGTTTAGATGTCGAATATAAATAAAAATGGAGTTCTTAAAAACTCCATTTTTATTTATAAATTAGTCTTTGACTACTCTTCTTAATTCCTTACACCAAATCTTGTATCCTTCTTCACCAACGTGAAGGCCATCACGTGTCAGGTCTGCGCGTAATACATTCGTTCCTTTTTCGCAAAATAGAGGGAAAAGATTAATGTATTGAATACCCATTTCCTTTGCAAGTTCTTCAAGCCTAGCATTGATTTCAGGAAATTGGTCAGTCTTTCCTGTAAGTCGCTTGTAGCGTCCAAAACTTTCATTAATTGGAAGTAGACTCTGTAAATAGATTTTAGTTTGTGGTGATTGATTTTGAATACTTGTTATGCAATGTTTCATTAAGCGTACGATACTATCAGTGCTCAAATCATGAGAAACATCGTTTGTGCCACTTAAAAGGAATATCTTTTTGGGGTGACCAGGTAGTATCTGATGAAGACGTTTCTCTATGCCTTCTATAACATCTCCAATTATACCACGATTCTTTACGTTTTTCCATCCTAAACAACTCCAATCACCTCCATTTTCTGTTAGACTATTTCCTAGCATAACTATGTCATCTTTGGTGATAGGTGTATCGTTCAAGAATTCATTATACCTTTTCCACCAATGTTTGTTGTAGGTCTCTCCGCTCCATAAAGCCTCATTTGAGACGATACTTGCTGCTACTACATTGGAAACCAAAGAACGAAGTCGTACGACACTATGTCCTTCTTCTGGATGTACAGCATTAATTAGTAAAATGACACTTGTATCAGTCACAGGGTCAATTACGATACTGGTTCCAGTAAAACCTGTATGACTATATGTCTCTGGTGAGAAGAAATCCCCATTATTGGTGGAATAATCAGTGAAACAATCCCATGCTAAAGTCCGACCTAGATTGGCAACTGAGCGTGGAACTTTGCGCATGGTTTCCACTGTTTGTTTGCTCATGATACGTTTTCCATTCCATTCACCTCCGTTTTGAAGGCAGGCACATAGAATGGCTAGATCTTCTGCATTACTGAACAATCCTGCGTTCCCGCTAATACCACCATTTAGATAATGTGCCAGTGGGTCATGCACCTGTGCAATCAAGACACTTCCATCTTTTTCTTTTGTTGTAGGAGCTATCATTGATCTCCAGTCTTCTCCTTTGTTCATAAGATTAGCCCAATGTGCGTCATCTGTATTTCTCCAAATACCTTTCTTGTCAGGTGCACAAGGTAGAAAATCCGTATAATCCATCCCTAATTTATCGTAGATGTTTTCACGGGTAAAGTCGCGTAATGTCTGTCCACTTACTTTTTCTACAATATGCTGTAAGGTGATGAAGTTAAGACAACTGTACTGAAAATCTGTCTTCGGCTCAAAATCTCGTTTTACATGGCAGATGTAATCCATTAAACCTTCTGGGTTTGGAGAACCATATTTTTCTATTACAGTTTGAGTAGGAGCATATGGAGGAAGGCCACTTGTGTGAGTCAGCAAATCTTCTATTCGGATGGTAGTCTCATCATTTCCTTTTCCAGATTTCCAGTTCTCAAAATCTGGGATATATCTATTTACGGGATCTTTCAACCGAAGTTTTCCTCTTTCTGCCAAAATAAGGATACTGATGCCCGCACCTATGGGTTTACTGCACGATGCCAGGTCAAAAATGGTATTTGTGGTCATAGGTACATGGGTTGGATAAACCTGTTTGTTTCCATATGCTTTCAGATATGCCATTTTTCCATGGCGTAAGATAGCTAATACTGCACCTGGAATTTCCTTTTTGGCAATTTCTGCTTGAATTGCTTCATCTGCATATACCAGATGCTTAGAATCCAAACCTACTTGTTCCGGAGCTACATGCTCCAAATGCTGAGCAAAGATTGCATGAGCAACAGCTAGCATGACTGTCAATAATAGTGTTTTTTTCATAGTACAATGTCATCCTTCTTCCGCTTTAAATGCATCCGATGCTTCTTTTACAGACCCATGAAGCAATAAGAGTGCCTTGGCTTGTTCATAGGGCAGCCCTAGTTCTTCCACTAACATACGAGTTCCTCTATCTACCAACTTTTGATTACTGAGTTGCATGTTAATCATCTTATTTCCTTTAACACGTCCCAACTTAATCATAATGCTGGTACTTATCATATTCAGAATCATCTTTTGTCCTGTACCACTTTTCATACGTGAACTTCCTGTTACGTATTCAGGACCCACTATCATTTCTATTGGTACGTCGGATTCAGCTGCCATCGGAGTGTCAGGATTGCTGGTTATACATCCTGTAAGAATCCCATGTGCTCTTGCTTCATGAAGAGCACCAATAACATAGGGGGTGGTACCTGAAGCTGCAATGCCAATAACTGTGTCCAGTTTGTTTATGTTATGTTCCACCAGCTCTTCCCATCCTCGTTTTGTGTCGTCCTCAGCATTCTCTACAGGGTTTCTCAAGGCGTGGTCTCCACCTGCTATGAGTCCGATAATGAGAGTAGGAGGCATGCCGAAAGTGGGTGGAATTTCAGAGGCATCAAGGACTCCCAATCTGCCTGAGGTTCCGGCCCCCATGTAGAATATTCGTCCACCCTTTCTCATACGTGGTAGAATGAGATTAACTAATTTCTGAATTTGGGGAATGGCTTTTTGCGTTGCAAGTGCCACTTTCTTGTCCTCGGTATTGATATCTTCTAGGATCTCTAACACCGATTTCTTCTCTAGATTGTCATAGAGAGATGGTTGCTCTGTAATTTTTGTAAACATATGTTTAGTTGTGGTATTCAATAAGTCCTTCCATCGGGGCTCTCATAATTTTACCCATATGAAGGGCGCATTCTTCTACGGCCTCGGTTAATATCTCCTTATAATAGTAAGCTATACTCCCAATGAAATTCACCTTATATATTTGGTGTTTATCATATTGCATGACATTTCTCCGGAGGAATGCCAAAAAACTGTCTTTTACTAGTTTTCGGATAGCTGGTATGTGAATGTTTTCTGCAATGAATGGAGATAATGATGCCAGGAACCTGTTAGGGAATGGTTTACGATAAACCCTGTCTATAATTTCAGATGGTGTAAGGCTATACTGTTTTAAAAATTTTTCTTTTAAATCTTCACCTAATTGATTCTTAAGCAAATCTCCTACAAGAAGTTTGCCTAAAACTGCACCACTGCCTTCATCTCCTAAAATAAAGCCTAACGGGGAAACATTGGCAATTAATCCTTGTCCATCATAAAGACAGGAGTTTGACCCCGTTCCTAAGATGCACACAATGCCATGATCTCGTCCGCATAATCCACGGGCAGCTCCAAGCATGTCGGAATGAACCTCCACGTTTTGAGTTATTTTCAAAGTTTTTCGCAGTACTTCTGCCACTATTGGGGATTTCTCCACTGTACAGCCAGCACCATAGAAATAGGCACTGGTAACCGGTTTCTGTTCTAATTGGGGCAATAGAACATTTTCCAACTCCGTCGTCATTTCCTCTTCAGTTTGGAAGAAGGGATTCATCCCTTTTGTCTGAATACGAGAAATGATTTTTCCTTCCTCTACTGCTGCCCAATCCGTTTTAGTAGAACCACTATCTGCAATTAAAATCATATTTTAATGTATATTTTATTTTTATAAAGAGGATAGCCTATACACCATACAAATACATTAAATAGTAATGCATATGCTAAGGATCCGTTCAGTTCACCTAATGCAGGGATGAGTACATCGTTAACTAACCATCCTTGGAATCCTAATCTGGATAGAAGTATAGATAGGAGTGTTCCCATTACATACATGAAAAGTGGATTGACACCGAATGAGTTGAAATAAAGACTCCATTTCTTCCATCCTTTGATATCAATCAGCCAAATCATTAAGGACAAAGCACTGGATGCCAAACCGCAAGTTGTCAAAACGAAGGATGGAGACCAAACTTTCTTGTTGATAGGGAGGCCATATTGTAAAAGGAAACCGCAGAAGGTCAGGATGGTACCCAGAATAAAGAGGTTCAACATGAGCTGTCGTAAATCATCTTTGGTGTTGATTACCATCTTGCCTACCAAAAATCCTATTAAAACATGTGCCACAGATGGAATGGTACTCAAAATGCCCTCTGGGTCTATTCCATTATCCTTATACATATGGTCAGGAGTCAGAATGGCAGCATCTACTCTGCCTAGAATGTTCACGGTACCATCATAAACATAACCGTTTCCTGTAAGCAGAATGATGGCATAAACTATCAGCAGACCTCCAATAATGTAAGGGATACGTTTGTGGTTGACGGTAATGGCTATTATGCTGACAAAACCATAACAGAGAGCCAATCGCTGAAGAACTCCTAATATACGCATGTGTTCGAAATTCCATGTAGCTTCCCACAATTGCTGCAGGAAACCCAAGTCGGGATTGGGATGAGCCCAATAGCTACAGAAACGTGAGAACCATCCGGTAAATACACCCACTAGGAAAATAACGATAGTTCTACGTATTATTTTCAGAATGGTAGCATGGCTATACTTAAAATCATACTTTTTTAAAGAGATATAGGTGGAAATACCCATTATGAACATGAAGAAAGGAAAGACCAAATCGGTAGGAGTAAGGCCATTCCATTCCGCATGTCTTAGTGGTGCATAGATGTGCGACCATGTACCGGGGTTGTTTACCAGAAGCATTCCTGCTATGGTAATACCTCTCAAAACATCAAGTGCTTGAATTCTTTTCATTTTATTCTCTTTTATTTAGGTGTAGTACATTCGTTTACCAGGTAGGCTATATTAACATATGGAACACCAGAGTTGGTACTTAGACCTATTTCACAGGTTCTGCTGTTGCTGTAGCCCACTTTAATATTACCTTTTTCAATTTGTGGTTTAAGTTTCCGAAGTGCATAAGCATTCAATTCAGGATAGGTGAAACCTCTATCTCCTGCAAATGCACAGCAGCCTATTCCATCGGGGAGCAGCACGGATGTGCTACACAGGTTTGCCAAATCCACCAACATCTGTCCTAGTCCCATTTCACGGGTAGAACAGGTCACATGAACTGCTATAGGGTCACTCTTAGGGGTAAAATGTAGTTTGTCTCTTAAGAAAGTCCAAATGAACTCCACAGGTTCATACATGTGCATCTTGGTGATGCTCTTGCGCATTCGATGCAGACATGGGCTTTGGTCACATAGGACAGGGTACTTACCACCTTCAGATGCCTTCCAAAGTGCAGCTTCCAGTTCGGCTGCTTTCCGGTCTGCAATGTCTTGCATTCCCTTACTTTCCCAGATAGTACCACAGCAAAGACTATCCATGTTTTCAAGGAAGATAACCTGATAGTTTGCTTTCTCTAGCAGTTGAATCATTTCATTTTCTACGCTGTTCTGGTAAGGTGAATGTTTCTCTACACCCATGGCCTGATTAATGCAGCTAGGGAAATAAACTACTTTCAGATCACTCTTTTTCGTTGGTTCTGGTGCGCTATAAATAGGTTTTGGCATGGATGGAGTCCATAGTGGGATACCTATAGCATGCAACCCCTTGCAGATAGTGGACATGGCAGTGGTTCCTAAAATGGAATGTCCTAGAGATGCCAAGCTAAGGATAGGTCGCAACCCATTTTTAACCCCATGGAAATGATTGGCTGCAAAATTACCGATGTGGTAACCTAGTGAGTCTTTAGGAAGATTCAGTTCCCTTAGGTAATGTGTCAAATCTGCCACGTTAATTCCCATAGGGCATGAGGTGCTGCAAAGCCCATCTCCCGCACAGGTCTGATTGCCAGGATAGAGATATTGTTTCTTAAGCAGTTCATATCTCATAGGGTCTTCACCGGTATTCTTCAATCGGGCCAGTTCACGTTGTATGACAATGCGCTGTCTGGAGGAAAGTGTGAATCCGCATGATACACAGTTTACCTCGCAGAAACCGCACTCAATGCATTTGTCTATCTGTTCTAATTCTTTTTGATGATTGCCATTCAGCACGTTCTCAATGCCCTTGGTGTTGGTGAACATCAGAGGGAGTGGCTTGAAGTTCTTCAGGTAGCAACGAGCATCTTCATTGATGATAACACCTGGATTCAGAATTCCATCAGGGTCGAAGATGTTCTTCACTTCCTTCATGATTTCATAGGCTTCATCTCCCCATTCCTGGCGGACAAATGGAGCCATATTCCTACCTGTTCCGTGTTCAGCCTTTAATGAACCATGGTATTCATCCACCACCAGTTCTTTAACTTCGTTCATTAAAGCTTCGTAACGTGCCACTTCAGCTTCGTCAGAGAATAGCTGATTGATGATGAAGTGGTAGTTTCCTTCAAGAGCATGTCCATAAATGCATGCATCGTCGTATCCATGCCGTGCCAGCATCTTTTGCAGTTTCACCGTTGCATCTGGAAGGTCATCGATGTGGAAGGCTATATCTTCTATCAAGCAGGTAGTTCCAGGTTTGCGTGTTCCACCCACAGAGGGGAAAATTCCGCTCCGGATAGCCCAGAACTTTCCATAGACTTCAGGGTCTTGAGTGAACTCTACGGGGATGTAGGTGTCGAAATCCTTTAAAGCGTCTTTGATTTGTTTGATATTATTTTCCAGTGTCTCTGGTGAGAACGCTTTGGTTTCAGTCAGAACGGCAGTCAGACCTTCAGCGGTTTTGGCATCTACCTCTTTTTGGTACTTGAGGAATTGGACATCGTCTACGGAAGATAGTGATTTCCAGTCAAGCATCTCAGCACTTTGTACTAGGGCTGCTTCACCAGCCTGGATGAATTTTTCATCTTCCGGAATGTCTGGGTTATTTCTTATTTCTTGCTCCTCGATAGAGGTGAGACCTTTCAGCTTTACCACAGCCTCACAAGCTTGACGCAGTGTCTTGAAATAGATCATGGCTGTGGCCTTGTAAGGCTGGTCTGGAAGGGTGTTCATCGTTACTTCTGCCAGGAATGCCAGACTACCTTCTGAACCTACCATCAGATGGGCTATAATATCTATCGGGTCACTGAACCGGATGAAAGGTAGCAAGTTGAAACCTGTTACATTCTTGATGGAGTATTTGAAACGTATGAGCTCCAGAAGTTCCTTGTTCTCCTGAATCCGGTCGCGGATAGCAGCAATCTTCCTAATCATGTCAGCATGGGTCTTCTCAAATGCTGCACGACTTTTGGAATCTCCTGTATCCAGAATGGTTCCGTCGGTTAGAATGATACGTGCACTTGCCATCATGCGGTCTGAATTGGCATGAGTGCCACAGTTCATTCCGGAGGCATTGTTGCCTACTATACCACCCACCATGGCACTCTTGATGCTGGCAGGGTCGGGACCGAACTTACGTTTATAGGGTTTCAGTAAATCATTGACACGTTGACCTATAATACCTGGTTGCAATGATATTTGGGAGCCATCTTCATTGATGCTGTAGTTCTCCCAATTCTTTCCTGCTACCACCAGTACTGAGTCGCTTATACTTTGACCGGATAGACTGGTGCCACCTGCTCGGAATGTCATTGGCACTTGGTATTTAGTGGCTAGTTTCATCAGTGTGGACACTTCCTCCTCATTTTTACTACGGACAACGATCTGAGGAATCAAATGATAGAATCCGGCATCCGTGCCCCATGCCAGTCTACGGAGCTCATCGGTATAGATTCTATCCTTTGGAAGGACCTTACGTATTTCTGAAATAAAACCAACAATATCTCTCATAATTATTTGTATAGGTGGTATTTTTTAGATTTACTCTTGAAATCTTCTACATCTTTGTTCCAATAAGCTTCTATGTCAGCCCATCGGTGATTCTTTGAGAATGCCTCACGGATATGCTTGCTACCACAGACAATGTCGAACATTCTGTATCTTCCTTTATCAGCCTTTTCAAATAGTTTGTGGTCGGGATATAGCCTTGCAGCTTCTTGAAGGAACAAGAAGTTGATGGGGCTTAATGGAGCCTTTTGCACATCGGTTATATGTACTTGCACACCTTCTATCTGTTTTCCACTGAACACGGAGTAGAAAGGTTTGGCATAGATGGGCCGGAAGATGACTCCAGGAAGGTTCAGGGCATTCATGGCATTTGCCAGCTCATCTGCCTTTATCCAGGGTGCACCGAACATCTCAAACGGAATGGTATAACCCACACCGATGCTGTAATAACCGAATTCTCCCACTATACCACTCACAGGGTAGAAGTAAGGAGAATGGGTGTGTGGAACATGTGGTGAAGATGGAATCCATTGTAATCCGGTTTTCTCATAATCCATTTTCCGTTTCCAACCTTTCATCTTGATGACAGTCAGCTTACATTTCACGCCATTCTTGAGCATGCCTTCTTCGTTTAGCATGGTGGCTAGCTCCCCGCATGTCAGTCCGTAAATATAAGGTATCTTGAACTGACTTACGAAGGATATACAATCGTCCTCCACCAGATTTCCTTCCACTTTAAGGCCTCCCAGAGGATTAGGTCTATCCAGCACGAAGAACTCTTTCCCGTTCTCTGCTGCAGCTTCCATGGCTAAACCCATTGTGCTGATGTACGTAAAGGAACGGCATCCTATATCTTGAATGTCATAGACCAGTACGTCTACATCCTTCAGCATTTCTGCTGAGGCCTTCCTGGTTTTACCGAAGAGGGAGTAGACCGGTATGCCAGTAGCAGCATCCTTCTCATCGCTTACCGCATCTCCTGCGTGTGCATTTCCACGTACTCCGTGTTCAGGACCGAAAAGAGCTACCAGATTCACGTTGGGAGCAGCCGCTAGTATGTCGATGTCGGAAACCATGTTGTTATCCACCCCTGTAGGATTCGTGATTAATCCTACCCGTTTCCCTTCCAGGCATTTGAAATCCTTGCTCTTCAGCACCTCAATGCCAGTTTTAATCTTTATCTGTGCAGAAAGGCTTGTAAGGCAAAGACTAAATAAAAGTAGTGCAAGATAATTTTTCATAGTTTATTTTTTTCCGTATTCAGGGTCAACTTTCCGGTCTGCCAGATAGGTGACAAGCAGGGTTGCAGCGCAACAAGCAATCACCATCCAGAAGAAATTCGCATAACCTATAGCTTCTTGTATGTAACCTGCCACAAATCCAGGGAGCATCATACTCAGTGCCATAAAGGCAGTGCAAATGGCATAGTGCGATGTCTTGAATTCTCCTTCAGAGAAGTACATCATGTAAAGCATGTAGGCTGTGAAACCGAAACCATAACCAAACTGTTCTATAGCGATGGCAGTTCCGATGGCCCAGATGTTTTCAGGTTGTATTTCAGCTAAATAGCAGAAGGTAAGGCAGGGGAGTGTCATGAATCCTGCCATGACCCAGAGTGAGTTCTTCAAGCCTTTCTTGGCTATGTATCGGCCTCCTAAAATACCACCTAGGAGTAGCATAATCACACCTATTGTTCCATATACTATACCCACTTGGTCGGTATCCAACCCCAATCCTCCTTTTTCCTGAGAAGCCACCAAGAATGGTTGACACATCTTTATCAAGAATCCTTCTGGAAGACGATATAGTAGCATGAAAGCGATAGCCAGACCTACACCTGGTTTTGTGAAGAATGAAGAGAAGGAACTGAAGAATTCCTTGATTTTGTTCACTCCTTCACTGGCAGCACTTCTGTCTTCGTCGGCATCTGGCTTCGGTAGGAAGAAGGTGTGGTAAAGGGTTACTGCAAAGAACACTGCAGCAGCTATACCTATGCTCACTTGCCAGGAATATGGAATGTTCCCTGAACTCTTTTCCACGGCACCTGCTATGTAAACTAACACACCTTGTCCGAAGATGGAAGCTACTCTGTAGAAGGTACTTCTGATTCCAACGAACTCTGCCTGACTTTTCGTGCTATGTGCCAGCATATAGAAACCGTCGGCTGCAATGTCGTGTGTAGCAGAAGCGAAGGCTGCCAGAATGAAGAGAATCAACGTAAACCAGAACATGGTCATCGGTGTCTCTCCGCTTTCTATCAACTCTTTTCCTGGGATAGGAAGGGTGAAGCAGAGCAGAATCATCATGAGGGTCATGAGAACCTGCGTGGAGATAATCCACCACCGTTTGGTCTTTATCACATCTACCAGAGGGCTCCACAATCCTTTCAGGAACCATGGAAAATATAGTAGGGTAGTGAAGAACGCCATCTGACCGTTGGGCACACCCATCTTGGCAAACATCATGACTGAGATGTTGTTGACTACAAAATAGGGTACTCCTTCTGCAAAATACAGGGTAGGTACCCACAACCAAGGACTAACTGTTTTACTTGACTTTCCCATTATTTCTTTATAATTTTATTTCTATTTGAATTTCAATAGGCCCACTTCACCCGAGGTGGCAGTGAACAAAACACGTTTCTTACCTATAGGAACCACCGTGTTGATGAGTGAATTCCCTATCTTGTGCCTCCAGAGCAGCTTTCCGGTTCTGGCTTCTAGGGCAAATATCATTCCCTCTTTGGTACTGCCGTACACTATTCCTTCCTTTTCTAATGGCATGGATGGAGCGTGCTCATAACCGAATCCTACTGCCGTAGCCCAGATTTCCTTTGGTACGTTTCCTTCCGTGGAGTAACATACGATGCTGTCGTTCATGGTTTTAGAATAAATCTGTTTCCCATCTTCACTGAGTCCGATGGTTTCTCGCACCATGGATTGCTTGGTGCTCCAGATGGTAGTTCCCTTATCCTTGTCTATGGCACTCAGAACTCTTCTGGGGTCTGCTATGAAGATTTTCCCTTCTGCTTCCACGGGCCATACGGCAGCAGGGGAATAGTGCATGCCTTGAGCACCTACCCATTTCCATTCTTCGGCACCTGTGTCGGTCTTCAGGGAGTAGAGGGTATTATCCCATGCTCCGAAAACCACATGCTGGTCTGTTACCAGTGGTTTGGTTTCTATGTACCCTTGCACACCATCGTAGGTCCAGACTACTTTTCCAGTGTGGATGTCGATGGCACGCATCTTATGGTCACTGGCTCCTATGTAGGCTATGCCATTTGAGATGGTCACTGCACCTATCACAGGTTCTTCTGCTTTCACAGTCCATATCAGGGAACCGTCGGCAGTGTTTAGTCCATATATGGTGCGGTCTGCAGAACCGAAGACCACCACTCCGTCTTTAGCTTCGGGAGTTCCTATGATGCGTTTCTTTGCCTGAAATTCCCAGAGTTTCTTTCCATCCTTCAACTGGTAAGCGGTGAGCACTCCCAGGTCATCTCCCACAAAGACTTTGTCGCCTTCCACCGTAGGAGAAGAATAGATACCCACTCCCGTCTGCACCATCCAGGTTTCTTTTACCTTCTTGAAGGTCTTGTTGTCTTCCAGGGAAGGGTATTTCTTAGCTCCAGAATTCGGGTCAAGCTTCTCCCCATTCACATCGATGATGTCACCTCTCATGCTATAAGCTGCCAGTCGCTGAGGCTTTTCACCTATGCGTTGCACATTCACATAGATGCTGTCTGGGGTTACTTCGTAAATTCCGTATCCGGTTTTTCCGTCTTTATCCCTGTAATTACAGCGCATTAGCACACCGGGTATGCCATCATAACTCAAGTTTCTCCACTGGTGATAGTGCCCTCCGATGCAGAGTCTTACATCGAATTTTCGCAAGGCATCGGTCACATCGTACCAGTTGTCTACATCCCCCTCCAGCAGAGGATAATGGGTTACGATGATGGCTGGTTTGTCCCTGTGTTCCGTGAGTTTCTCTTTCATCCAGGTGATGTCTTGTGGAACCACGTGTCCATAAGCCATACGCATCAGAGGTCCGGTGTTGAATCCTAGGAAATAGACGCCTTTATGTTCCAATTCAAACCGTTCATAGCCGAAAATCTCCTCAAAAGCCGTACATCCACTGTCGCTCCACTTCGTTTCATGATTACCCAGTACTATATAATAAGGATAACGGAGCAGATCGAAACAGCCTTTAGCTTTTTCCATCGTATATCGGTCACCTTCATCGGAGATGTCCCCGGTGATGAGGACGAAGTCCAGACCGTCGGTGGCATTGATTTGGGCAATGCTGCGCAGGAGGTCTTCCACCTTCTCCAGATTATCATGATTCAAGTGCACATCGGTGAGTTGTGCAAACTTGAAGTTTTGTGCCTGGAGGCTGAGGGACAGCAGCAGGGAAAGGAACAGGGATAGGTGTCTCATGGCTTATTTCAAGGTATTTAGTATCGTTTTCATCAGTGCATTTCGTCCGGCTTCCGTGCGGATGGTCTCGAAGGGCACTCCCATGATGTAGGTGGAGTAATCCTTCTTGTAGGCTACACCAGCACTCAGGTTGTTCTCTGTATACCGTAGCACGGTTTGTGCTTCAGGGCAGGAGGGCTCCAGAGCATCGGGAGATTCTACCACATAGCATTCTTCATTCAGGGTGTCATAGTAATCGTACCGTTCTCCCGTCTTGGAAAGGGCAGATTGAACGGTCTTCAGCCCACTGTGTTTGGCTGCTTGGTTCACTCTCCACTGGAACTTCAGAACGTCGGTAGCAAACTTCACATCGGCTTCCTTCTTTTCTGCCAGAGGATTATCCCAGAGGTCGGATGCCACATAGGCTCCGCTCACGAACAACTTACCCTTATCTTTTTGCAGATATTCCGTCAAGGCTTTCTGCATCGGTTCATTGAAGGTTTTGAACTGGAGAGGAAAAGTGCCTCCCTTACCCATTTTGCTTTGGTATTGCTTACCCAGGATGAGGTCTACTATTTCATAGTCTTTCAGGCTGATGAGCCCTTCTTCCACGCATTCATTACTGCAGGAGATGAAGCTGTAACCGTTTGCCATCAGGGCTGCTCCGTGCACCTTCGGATAGTCGAAGGTGTTTCCAGCAATGACTTTATCCTCGTAATCCGCATAGCTGTCTCCGAAACCTGCTGCATCATCATCCATCCAAGGGATGCTTCTGCGGTATTCCTTCATCTGACCGGTGTATAAAATGTCCTTGAGATAAGGAACACCATGATCCACATCGTCCAGGAAGCCAGCCAGTTCCTTTCCAGCTTCACCTGGAGCTACGAAATCGGCAGGAGCACTGATGCGGTCGAATCCGTTGACAACCAGCACGGGTTTCCCTTCTCCTGCCAGACCAGCTGAAAGAATTTCGGAGTCGAAGCTCTTTCCTCCCTTATTCACGGCAGCTACCTTCCAACTGTAAATCTTGCCTTTTTCCAGGGTTGCGGAGTAGGAGGTTCCGTGAACCAGCACGCCATTGTCCCAGCCTCCATCACCCACACGGGTGTAAACGATGTAACCGTCGGGAGTAGCAGTCTCTTCCAACTCATCCTTTACAGCCTTCCACTGCAGCTCTGCTGTGTTCCCATTCTTTAAGTTCAGCATGAGGTGGTCTACGGGCAGAGGTTGTACCACATATTCTGCATTTCTTTGAGAGGAGATGAAACGCAAAATACCTTTATATATAGCACGACTCACGGTGAAGCGGAACCGAGGATCCAGACCGTAACGCATGTCGGCAAAATTCTGATGGGAGAGGAGCTCCAGCAGCACAGCAGGAACTTCGGGCACACGGGCTTCGAAGTAAGAGGAGTTCCATTTTCCTCTACGGCTCCATTCCGGGGCATGCAGTTTACGCACATCGCTAACTATCTGACTCTGTATCAAGTCGGCTAAATCATGAGCCAGATAGCGGGATGCTCCGTTGGCATAAGTCTCCCGTCCTTCAGTATTCGTCATGTAGATGATGAGAGTACCTACGATGCTGTCGTTCAGGGTAGTACCGGCATCGGAGTGGAAAGCCATGCTCATGTCGATAGGGATGTTCAAGCCTTTTCGTTTAGGGAGGGCCTGTGAGCCACCAGCCAACCAGTTCACCCAGAGTCCACGACACTTGTAATCGTCGGTATAATCGTTCTTTCCCCGACTCTCACTGTACACACTGTCCGGGGCACCAGCCCACTGCAGCCAATAACGTGCACCTTCCG
>AUXO017637193.1_pt1 | contig 31680 bp, 35 predicted proteins | sample 768731 | NCBI WGS metagenome assembly AUXO01 (sample SAMN02715735, study PRJNA202380) | gut metagenome | biome: sheep rumen | host: Ovis aries | place: New Zealand: Palmerston North
TATTTTTAAATTGCAATGCAAATATATGCATTATTTTTATAAGTTGCAAATTTTACTCTGGCTTTGTTTGACGCGGAGTTCTTCTTTTGAGTTTCTTACCCTTAGTTGTAGGTATATTCGGCTTCCTTCGTAGTCCATAAGCTTCATCTAGAGCAAATACTGAGAAGTCGGTATTCTGTACTTCTGAAAAGTTAATGGCCTTCTTTGTGATAGTCCTATATTCTTTCCAGTATTGCATAGACTCTGACCTGCTCAATTTCGTTCTAGTGAAGTATTGGTGTATTAAGAGTCCATACATATCGGCTTCATCCTGGGTCTCGAATATGTATATCCTTAACTTGGTTATACTGCTAACTATTGACTTGTCCCTCTTTATGGGAGTTACACAGTATCCTCCTGTGAAATAATCTGAGATAAAGCATACGTAGTATCTCTTATCTGGCCTCCCATTTCTCCAATAGATATCTACTAACGAACGTATCTTATACTCAGGAATATGATGTAGATACTGGATATAGGACTTATCTTTCCTCTGGGACCTTCTTTTGAAAGCAGATGGAGCTTGTAAAAACCGGGGGAGTATTCTATAGTTATTCCACCTATCGAACTCCATTATAAGTATATAGAGATCATTATCCCAGGTACCTTTAGCAGATTCTTTTAGCTTTAGTACATTTTTCTGTATCTTCTCATTTGATATAACTCTCACCCTCCAAGCAGAATCACCAGAAGCTTCTAATGCCTCCTCTTTTGGTAGTCTTCGTACCATAGCAGCATATAGATAATCCACAAAATCCTGGCTTACAACTGAATTTGGATCTACCAAGCTGGGATGTATAGCGAAATAATCAGAAAATAGTCTGAAAAATTTCTCGGCCCTAGCTCTTATCTCTAGATATTTGTAGTGGGATATCTTTAATACCTCTCCCCCTTTTCGCGAAGAGAGTCCCTCACTCATATTTATGAAAAGGGACTGTTGTTCCTGGGGTAATAAACATTCCCAGGCCTGCTGTTGATATTTCTCCATCTCTCTATTAGCTTTAGTGGTCTATCTAAAAAATATCAGATATATTACCAGTATCTGTAGAGCTTGACCAATTAGTCCACCGATTACAGTAAATGTCCAATCCCACCAGTCCCAATTCCTGAAAGTCCACTTGTATATGGGTTTATTGGTGTTAGAAGGATCATGGTGACAATCCTTTACTTCCATACCAGTTGCACACCCCATAGCGAATAGAAGGGTTAGTAGAAATCCCTCGGGGATACCCAGAACTAGGTGTTTCCACCTATTGCTTTCGGTTAGTATACTCATGAGTTTAAATTTTTATGGTTATTGATTTTGTCGGGATAACAGGACTCGAACCTGCGACCCCCTGGTCCCAAACCAGGTGCTCTACCAACTGAGCTACATCCCGTCCGTTATTATTCTTGGATCAGTGGCGTATTGGAGACTTCTTCTGGTAAGTTAGTTATTCTCCGATCAATCTCGAATTTCAGTCCGGTGAGAGTTTCTCGAACATACCCGTGAATATATATGTCGTAGTGTCCTTCGAAACTGTTTACCTGTACTGCAGTATTCAGCCATTCGTCAACCCTTTGTGCAGCTTCTAGTACCTGGGTATCGCTTGAGTTAAGAGCAGATCCCAGATCTTGAACAGCTAATTGCTCGAACCTAACGTTCTGAACATTGGTCCATTCGAAGTCGAACTTAGCAGCACCATTAACGTTGAAATGACCGTTGGTGAAGTCCACGGTTACAGCCGCATCAGTACTACCCACCGTGGAGAGGTCGTACTCGATACCAAATTTGGCATCACTGTTGCACGAAGTGCAAGAGGCTACAAATACTATCGTAAGTGCAGCCAAGAGGATTGAAATGAATTTACGCATAACCTTTAAATTTAAGGGTGTTGTGGACCCTGTAGGACTTGAACCTACGACCTGGGATTCATCCATCCCACGCTCTAACCAACTGAGCTAAGGGTCCTTTAATGTTTGTGCGGAAGAGGGGACTCGAACCCCTATGGTTTAATCCAATAGATCCTAAGTCTATCGTGTCTACCAATTCCACCACATCCGCAATTTGTGGAGATATCAGGATTCGAACCTGAACTGAGAGAACCAAAATCTCTAGTGCTACCGTTACACCATATCTCTAAAAAGGGGGAAGTTCAGATAACCAAAGGATTACCGATGAATACCGGTGTGATTTAGCTTGGAATAGACGATAAGCGAGCGTGAAAGACGGCTCTGAACTTCCCGTTTTGCATATATTTACTAATTACTAACCATTGTTTAATAGTCAAGGGTATCTTCATCTGGTAGATTTTCTAAATTTACTTCAGAAATAGGTGATGCACTCTCTATAGGGTCCTCATAGTCATCGTATATAGAATACAGACAATGATCAAATGGTATTGACACTTTGAGATTTAATTTATCTGGCCATAAAATCATTGATACTGACCTCTGTGATAAATGTACCTCGTTTACTACAGCCCCTACTCCATTGAACGGGTAGTTTTTTAATACTATGAATTGACCAGGCTTTAGCGAGGTTATCTCTTCATTTGAGTATACCCTGTTCTGCTTTGATAAGGATTTTAAGTACTTCAGTTCAGCCCTTGTTATAGTAGCAACCCTTGAAAAATCATCCCATACGTCACGGTTATCAACTCTCTTCTTCTTTTTACGATTATGTAGAGGTACAGTATCAAACACCCAACTAAGTATACCAGGTATTTCAACTGCAAGTTTATTCATGAATTGACGATCATAAGCTAACTTTGACCTAATTTTCATGAAACCGTAGTTGAATAGCATTGGTACATCCTTATAACGGTTTTTACCATTTTTTATACTTTTAGCTATCTGTATTGTTGGAATATAGGCTTTTATACCAGTGTACCCCCTCTGGTCCAACTCATGATTTATCTCAGAAGCCAATTTTTGATTGACCCTGAAGATAGCATATACGTATGGACTCTTTTTCAACATGATTACTTGTATAACTCTTTTACCCTAGCTTTCATAGCCTTGTTAACCAGGGTTATGTCAACTGATTTAATGTCAGAAAACAAAAATATGTAGAATACAGTGTTAATATCCATCTGTATTGCCATTCTTGGCTTAGTTAACTTAGCTATTTGCTCTTTATCACGTAATATACTAAAAGCGGTAGCCTGATCTACCATGAAGAAAGCTTCTCCAGCTGGCATACCATTGTACCTCATTATAAGTATTGGTAATTTCTTTGCCCTGGCCGCATCTTCTTTTGCTTGATTCCAGAACTTTAGTACTTTAGCTGTCTTATTCTCGAGTAGAGTCTGCTCAAAACGGATGTCTTTGTAACTCTTACACTCTATAATGAAGTTCCACTTCCTTTCATACTTAGGGTCTGTACAAACTACATCAGAAGCTATGTGTTCTGTAGACTTCCACCTAAGAGCACCAGATTGAGGGCTACGACTAAATTCATACCCTGTCCACTTAGTAAATGCTTTAGCTATAGTTCTCTCGAACTTTGAGCCCTTCTTCTTAGAATTTATCTTATCCATATTCAATTCAATAGTTTTAATAACAAATAGTGATTTAGGTATTAAAACTCGTAGTGAGATAAACCATTACTGTAAGTTACATTCAAAACTCTTGAGTTAGGTATGGGTAAGTTCTTCTGATGAGTGATTAAGAACAAAGTTTTATCTTTGAAGGCTTTCTTTATTAAGCCTATCACGATCTCTATGTTATCGTCTGACAGTGACTCGAATATCTCGTCCAGGAAAGTTATGTTTAATCCAGATGACTGACTTACTAGATTATTCATTGATAAAGCCAGAGATAGGTTCACTAGTTGCTTCTGCCCACCGGATAGCTCGTCATATTCTACATCTACCCCTCCCATTGATATAAGTGTAACGAACTCTTTTGTCTTTGACTCTAGATCTACACCAAAGTGTATATTAAAGCCAAGTATATCACCATATGTTTCAAGAGTCTTATTCAGATAGCCAAGAGAACTCTCAATCAAATATGAACGTATACCTCTGTTCCCAAAAGGTTCATTCATAGCCCACTTATAAAGATCTACCATCTTTTGGTATGAATCAAGGTTTATCTCCCCAATCTGTTCATGAACATCTTTAAGAGAGCTCTTAGCTTTCTTTAACATAGCCCTTGAACCTGCGGTATCGGGTTTATCCATTATCAGATTAACCTCCTCTGCTTCAATATCCTTAATTAGACCTGAGTATCTCTCTATTTGACTCTTCTGGCTTTTTGCTATAGATATTTTCGAAACTATTGAGCTCAGTTTCTTCTCCAGCTCCCTTATCTTGTCTGTTTCTGAACTCTCTACCTGGAAGGCATCTTTCAGAGTTAATAGGAGGCTCAAAGAGGAATCAACTTTTCCTTTCCGTAGTAACTTTATTATTTTGTCTATTAACTCCTCTAGAGGTATACCTGTGCTTTCCCTGGCGGCGTTTAATTTCTCATTTGATTTAGATATTTTAGTTTTTACCTTATCCCTAGCTTGGCAAAGGGCATCTATATCTTCAACTTCTATTCCATCTATGATAGCCTGGTATTTCTCCCTCTTCTCAGATAGGGCCTTCACCTTATTCCGGTTATCGCTATCCTGTTTCTTGATACTCTCACGTAATTCGGAAATTTGTTCCTTGTATACCCTGGCCTTGGACTCTAAACTTAATACTCGGGATTTACTGGACTCATAGGAAGATCTTGCACTATCGTATCTCTCTTTTGCTATGTCATAGGCTTTTGAAAGATATGCCAGGTCAAAAATAGACTCAAAAATTGACTTCTTATCGGCATTTGTTTCCTGGATCAACCTCTTCATACCTTGACCGAACATAGCTGAGTTGATAAAGACCCGATATGATATCCCTATATCGGTCTCTATAGCTTTCTGTATTTGGGGTTTTGACTTCTCTTTTACTTGTTCGGTGTCCATTTGGAGGATAAGTCTCGATGAACCCTTAGCTCCATCAACCTTTCCTTGATACTCGGAGCATCGGGTGATTTTACGGATTCTTTGATCTTTAGAAGATTGGTAATAAAGCTCAACCTTTGTGCCCCTATAATCACTAGTTCTGAATTTTTTCCAGGTGTTGACATTTGATACGCCTTTTATGTTTTTACCATATATGACCCATGTAATAGCTGAGAAAATAGTACTCTTGCCGAAACCATTTGCTCCCCTGATCACGGTTATGCCGGGGGTATTTAGGTCTAGCTCGAGACTCGGTATAGAACAGAAGCCCTCTATTGATATTTTGGTTAATTTAATCATTGTCTACCATTTTGATTATGTCCAACACTACTTTCTTCTTCTCTTTGTCTTTTACGGATATATGTCTCAGGTACTTCTTAGCAATTGATTGCTTTGACATACCTTCTTCTAGCTTTAGCTCAGTAAAGGGTACTTCTTTTACCTTAGCTACAACCGTGTAATAGTTCCCATCATCAACTACATCATCCTTTGACTCTACGTCAATGTACCTGGGATAGGTATTTGACAGTGGCATAAACTCCATACTAAGATCTTCACCAAGTATCCATATACCCATACTACAATCTTTATCGGTCCTTCTCTGCTGGTATGGAGCTCCTATCATATATACTTTCTTGCTTAACCTTTGTGGTTTATGAATATGACCCATCAGAGTTAAGTCAAACCGATTCAGGGTATTCAAGTTGATATTCTCAGCCTCTACAACTGTACCATCTGTATCTTTAGCCCCTGGATAGCTTGAATGAAGTAAGAGTATATTTTTCTTCTTTGGATTGAGCTCAATCTTAGATAAGTACTCTGATAGCCCCCGGTTTTGGTCAACATAAGGTATACCCCAGAAACGCATCCCGCCAACAGCTACCTTCTTGTAATCTATGCACTTAACGAAGTCGTAAAGATTACTCAAGCATGACTCATAGGATATGGGAGTATTTCCTATAGTACTAACACTTGGAATAGTGTGATTACCAGATATACAGTATAATTTCCAGTCTTTCTTAGCGAGTTCATTAAACTTGTTAATAACGGTTGATAAGAGATTTACACTGATATACTCTGGAACATGAAATAGGTCACCCAAGTGGAAAGCGGGTACCTTATACCGAACACAAAGATCGGATACCTTATCAAGTACCCTCAATGAAGTATCCAATCTTGTGCTGAAACGAGCATGATCATGTATATGTAGATCAGAAAATATGATGGCTATCGGCTTCATGATACTGTTCGTAAATTTGAGACACTACCTTTTTTACGATTCGTAAACGTTCCAGTAAGTCCATTTCCTCGATTACACTGAAGAATACATTACCGCGTTTGAAAAGTAGGACCTCATTCTCAGTGTTTATCAGTTCAGGGGATAGAATATCGAAGATGACTGAATTTATGATAGAGGACATCTTGAACTGGTAGTACGGATTAGTTATCCTCTTGTTGTCATCTTCTATTGACCATTCTTCGATATGTTTTCTAGTAAACGGCAGGAAAATGACCAGGTCTACACAATAGGTATCTATTGCTTTGATAGCTTTTGTAATAAAATCTTCAGTTTCACAAGCAGCTATATGATGAGACAATTTCTCTATAAAGTAAGCTATTGAATCAACTATAGACCGGTCAGTAACATAACCGTTATAACTATGGGCCACGTACAACTGATACCTACGACTAAGGAGCCTATATTCATCCATAACCATGTCATCTTTGGGGATTTCCATAAGATCAGTATGCTTCTGTGGAAGGTTGGGAAATAGGTCATGATATGAACTGGATATGTAATCCAAGCCCATCATCTTCTCCACTTCTTTTGCAAGTGTGGTTTTCCCTATACCACTTGGACCAGTTATCTGGATACGGAATTTATTTGAGTGCAACATATTTGAATGATTTTAAGCGTTCAAAGGTACTCAGGAACTGAGAGTTACAGAATGATCTAAGGGTCAGCTTCTTGAACTCGTTTCTAAGTTTCTCTTTATCTATCTCTTTGATAGAATATAGTGGTGGCTTGATACCTTTTTTGTTTATCCTTGTTATGGCATAATCCAGGTTGATCAACTTCTCGTTCTTCTTTGCCAGATACTTCAAACCATCACGATCTATACCCGGAAACTCAGCCCCCTTATTATCCAGGAAAGCCTTGATTGAACCGAACTGATCGAGGAACTTACGAGCTTTAACTGGACCGATACCGATATATCCGGGGATGTCATCCGATTTATCTCCAACCAGGGATAAGTAATCTACGCACTCTTCTGGTGAGTATCCCATTATTTCGGAGCAATTCTCTTTACGTATTATGACCTCCTTGAATGGGTTAAAGATCTTGATACTACTGGAGATCAGTTGGCAGAAGTCCTTGTCACTCGATATGATAAGTACTTTACCACTGTGACGTTTTGAATAGTAAGCGATGTAGTCATCGGACTCATGTCCAAGACCCTTTGAGTCCCAGATATAGGATATTCCGAGGTACTTTACCATCTTTTTTACCGTTTCCAGTTGCTGATTAAAACTTTCGTAGTCAATATTTAACCGTTTCCGGTGTTCTTTATACTCTCCCAGAAGTTTTAACTTGTAATTAGAAGATTTACTCTTACTTGTATCAAAAGTCACTAGAACGAACGTTGGGCGAAATCTAATGATATATTGATTCAGTAGTCTCATGAACCCGTAAATCATACCTGTCGGGGTTTCATTACGGGACTTTAGATTCTTGAACTTTTCAAAGGCTCGATGGGCCAAGTTAGACCCATCGATAACCATTAAAAGCTTTTCCTTGTCCGGTATCCTACTCATTGTCCATCTCCTCCTCTTCATCTGACTCATTGAAACTCTCATAGTCCAGGTCTTCGTCAACCGGATACATGTTCTTAGTTAACTCAGACATCTTGGTCTTTGTAGAGCTCACCGTGTTTATGCCTACTTCAGCAAGTAGCTTCTTACGAAGTTTCTTATCTTCTTCCATCAGCTTGATAAAAGCTTCTTCTCCTCTACAGATCTTCTTACCTTTATATGAATAGGTACCTGAGCTACTCTTCTCAATTACTGAATTCTCAGATAGAACATCCTCCATACCGAAGTACTTGTCGAAACCTACCTCATGAAACTTAGGGTTGAAGTATACTGGGCACTTACTTATTGTGGGTCTTGGAGGAGCAACCTTGTTCTTGATCACCCGGATGGTTACGAGTTTACCAGCTTTCCTCTCTTTACCCTTGTGTTTGATGGTAATGGTTTTACCAGCATAATTTGCAATACGTTGTGCAGCCCAGAACTTAAGAGCGGCACCCCCGGTTGTTGTAGTGTTATCCTTGCCGAAGCCAACGTTCAGAGCGGTTCTGAGCTGATTGATGTAAATTTGGGTTACTCCCAATTTGTAGAAGAGTTCAGAACGGATACGGAAGAATTTATATAGAGCCTTAGCTCGTCCACCCATCTCAGCCTTACCGTCTACCATTTTGGCATCCATATTATCGGCACAATCCATAGCAGCAATGGAGTCGCATACCAGTAAAATGGGTTCGTTATGAGTAAGCTTTGACCTCCAATAGATGGCAAGATCAGCCAATACATCGGATACATACTCTATCCGATTCTCATTCACCACAACTACCTTGTTAGGATCTACTCCATTAGCCTCTGCCCAGGAATTCATCCAGGACTGTTCAGCATCTACCCAGATTACTATACCACCAAGCTTCTGACAAGTAGCTGCGAAGTTATAGGCTAACAGAGACTTACCCGAGGATTCTTCACCGGCTATCTCGAGGATTTTACCGTATGGGATACCCCCTCCAAGAGTATAGTTTAGAGCTAGAAAAGTACTTGGAAGCCATAGGCCGGATTCTTCAGTGTTTGAAGCCATTACTATCATATTTCCGTATTTCTTCTCAAGCTCACTTTGGGTTGGTACTTTGATACCTACTTTTCTTTTCTTTGCCATAATAATTACTGAGAATTTAGTTTTCTAGCCCGATCATTGTGAAAGGCCACATACTTAGCCATTGTGTCGGCCATTATCTGACTAACCATTTCCCTCTCATTTGCAGATAGATTACTGGTTTTGTCAAGTATCTCCAAAAAGTATAGCTTAAACTTACTGAAGTTGGTATGATGTTCTCTCCAGAACCTGAAATACTTTAGATTCTTCTCTGGATTAGCCTTTATAGAATTGATCACTACTTCGAAAAACTCCTCAAGTTTTGGCTCATCCAGTATTTCCTGTAAGTTTATCTTAGTTGGATCTATGATTTTTGTTGGGTCCATATTTTTAAGTATAAAAAGCCCACTAGTCTGACGGGAGATTAGTGGGCTTGGTTAGGGTATTGGACTACTTCTTGATTTTCTTTACCTTCTTGATCTTCTTCTTCTTGGGAGTTTCTTCCTGGCCCTCATCATCGTCATCGTCTAATGACTTGGAACCGGCTGAAGATAGATCGCCCTCTAAGAACTTGTTCAGCTCCTTCTCAATCTCATCGTATGGCTTGATCATCTTTCGGATCTCTTGTTCTAGGTCTACCTCCTTGACAAACTTCTTGTCAATAGGAGTCTTAGAGCAAGGGGTAACAGAGTATGTGGTATCCATCTGACCGGAACCCTCTTTCTTGATCTTGATATCGTAACCGTTCTTGATATCAGTCATATCTCCCCACTCTTCTTCGTCGAGGTATAGGTCGATGATGTCCTGGTAAACGGTCTTCGGGATCTGGAGCATAACCCCAACCTGGGAGGGGTCTATCTCCTTACCCTTGAGATCTTTGTAAATACTGACGGCAAGAATATATCTCCTCTTTGGCTGAAGGTTCTTTGCTAGAGCCATGTCATCTTCATCGTCGGAATTCTTGAGTTCCTTGTACTTCTCGAGTATCGGGCAAGGCTCATCAAAGGTAGCTGGTGACAGGATAGGATTTTCACCCTTTTTGAGATAGAACTGAGTTATCTCGCAACCAATCTCGGCATCCTGAGGTGGAGGGAGAACCCTAACACGGATTGTTCCGGGCTTGATATAGGTGATACCATTGTTGTTTCCACCCGATTCCAAAGCTTTCTTACGGGCTAACATCTTCTCTCTAGTTGAGAGACCAGCTTTTGGGGAACCTTCCTCAGAAGCTTTCTTCTTTTTAACGACTTTTACCATAATTTTGAGTTTATTAAAAAATGCCACTAAATGCCATAAAAGGCTCTGGGCTATTTATTTGCGTTAGGCTCGATGTATAGTACCTCACTGAGAGATAGGATGCTGAACTTCTGATTGTCAAGATTTATACCCCCGGGTTCCTCGGAAAAATTGGGTTGGATCTCTTTACCAGCATACTTCCCAAAAGTTACAACGCTGCCAACGTTAAAGTTAGGGAGATAGGCAGTTTTCGAGTAAGCTTCAGTAACTGGGCCGAACTTGATTACTACTCCCTTCTTTGGAACTTCATCCTCTGCATTGGTGGGGATGTACAGACCAGAGGAGGTCTTTGACTCATCAGATGGCCTTATAATAAGAATACGGTCCTCAGATGGTGTACCTAGTATTAACTTATTAAGAAGCTTGGCTTCATGATCTGAGATAAGGTTTAATACGAAGTTTGTCATAGTGATTATTTTATGATAATTTCCTCATGTTTGATGCTATAGTTTGTAATAGTCTTTCTCTTGACTCATACGCTCTACATATACTAGATAACTTAGTAGCTTTATCCAGAGCTCGTAAGTACCTAGATTTTATTGACTGATATTTTTCAGTTGATATAGCCCTATTATTAGCCTGATCATTATTCATCCTCGAATCCGAGTTTTTGAAGTAATTCCAAGCATCTGATAGAGCTTTCTCCATCTTTGCTTCTAGCTTATTCTTCTTGTATATTGCTTCGTCTCTTAATAAGCATAAGAAAGCATAGTTTGAAGGTTGATCCGATAGTTGAGTATTCATAAGGTTCTCATCTATCTTCAACTCCTCGGTTATGTTTATACTGTAATATGTACCTAAGTACTTAATACGTATAACGTCATTTTTTATTGACTTTATCTTGATCGGCTTGTCCATAGTTCTTTGCCTTTATTAAACTCCTCTTTAAACTTCTTAGGATAATCCCTGATCGGAATATCTCGGTACTTCTTGTACAGCTCATGATACTCCTCTTCATCAAAGGTTCCGTCTAACATCTTCCTATAATCATACCCAGGTATAAACTTCAACTCCTCAGCCATTGTACGACCTATACTGAAGTCCATTGACATCTCAACATCATCAACACTGAAACCGAAGTACTCCTGGGTTTTTGGGTTACGGAAAGTATCCCAAAGCTTGTACACTGTCCATACATTGATATACTCTGGCTTTGTGTTATAGTATACAGCATCATGTACTGTTGCTACTTCTTCCATACTGGGGAATTTACCCTGTTTCATATCCCAGTAATTCAGAACAGCCCCAAACAGAGTCATGTGAGAAGCAGCTCCCTGACAGGGCATATTAACTGATAGACGTACAGCATAAGCAGCTTCACCGTAATCATCTGAGTATATCTCGGGTAGCCTTCTACGATTACCGAATAGAGACTGTACATACCCGTGCTTGATAAGGAACTTCTCCTGGGACTTCATGAATTTCTTGATTTTCGGATGTTCTGCAAAGAATTCATCAAGTTGTTGTTGAGCTTCTTCTGGGGTTACTATCAAACCATTCTCGGGATCAGATAGTTTCTCGGATAGTAGCTTTGCCTGGATACCGTAAATAATACCAAAAGCAATCTGTTTAGCCTGCTTTCTACGTATTGACCAGGTTTTATGATCTGGATGTTCTTCGTCTCTGAGTATCTCGTAAGCTTCTGCATAAGGGACCCCGTACTTCTTTGCAGCAATAGCTAAGTGTGGATCCTCATCATTAGCGAAAGCTCTCAAGTAAGTTTCATCCCCTGATAGATGAGCCATGAACCTAAGTTCTGCTTGTGAGAAGTCCATCTCGAAGTATAGTGTGCCCTCTTTTGGCAATACCTGCTTTTTGATGTAGGGGTCAACTGATGTCTTAGGTATTTGTTGTATATTTGGTTCAGCAGAACTCAATCTACCTGACTCAGTACCTTGTAAGTTAAACCTACCGTGTATACACCCATCATCTTGCACCTTCTCACTCCAGCCAAGTATATAGGTCTTATACATTTTCTCTTTAGCCCTTAACTTAAGTAGGTTTACCAGAAACTCCATCTTCGGGGTATCAGGGGGAACGGTCATCTTCAACTGAGTAAGGGTATCTTCTGCTGTTGATGGTTTACCGCTATCAGTATATTCCAGTATTGGGAAATGAAAACCTGACTTAGAGTACATTAACTCGGGTAGGTCAATATTACTCCCAAGATTAACCTCATTTATAAGGTCTTTTTCCTTGTTGGTTGAGAATATGCCTGCCCGTATATTTGCTATTTTTGTTTCCCGGGTTTTTATCTTCCTAGAATTTGCTTCAGGATCCTCTTCCTTTAGTTTCCTTATTTCCTTGTCTAAACTCTCTAGATATTTATCTATACGCTGTTGGTTATACTTTTTTTGGAACTTTTGAACTTTGGGTAAACCCATAATGGCAGACTTTGCTTCATCTATGAGTTTACTGTAGTCCGTTAATAGATCGTGATTTAGTTTCTTGTCGATCAATATGCCATTAGCTTCAACCTCTGTGAGTAACCGTGAAGAGGTCATGTATAGATTACGATATAATCCGTATAAACCTAGCTTTATGAGCTTTGCTACAAAGAATACGTGTAAACGATATGTACAATCGGTATCCAACCCAGCATACCTTGACAGGGGTATTAGCGGTTTCTTATCCCAATCAAGCTTATCAAGATCGTTTGCTTTTTGATAGCCAGCGAAATCTGGTATGTATTTTATTACCGCCTCTTTTAATCCATGTGGTTTAACCTCATCCAATAGGTATTTCTCTAACATACCGTCATTTAGAAGACCCATAGGATGAAAACCAGTTGTCCTAACCATTACCTGATTATCAAACTTGATATTCCACCCTACTTTTTCGATTTGGTCATCCAGGAAGACTTTTTTGACTAGTAGTCTGTGAGCTTTTTTCCAGTTATAACCCGGTTCACAATACTTTTTAGTTTGAAAATGATTAAGAGGTACTATAACGCTAAAACCAGGACGGTAACAGATAGATATAATGGTTGGCGTGAAATCTCTATTATAGATTGGCTTAGCATTAGTCTCGTAGTCATAGGAAATCAGTCCAGCTTGTTTGCAGTACTTAACCAGCACCTTCACATCTGAAATACTACGGCAAATATAGAAAGAGGACTTAGCCATGTCATTGATTTTAAAAAAGGGAACCCTCAGCTCAGGAGGCAGTAACGTGGGCCTCTACTGTGAGCGGGGGGTTCCCAAAACCCAAATACTTATGTCTGCATTATTAAATAGTTATTCTAGAGAAGTTTTCAACTTCAACCAGTCTTTCTTGTATGCGTGCAGAGAATCAATAGTATGAATGAGATACCCTGGCCTTACTCCAACCCTTTCAGCTACGTATTCCATAGTTTTCCAGGCTAGCCAAACATCATTACCGAAATGATCAATGAAGTCGGAGCTTCTCTGGTGGTAAAGGATGTTGAGTTGGCGTTCACCAGAAGCATTCTGACGGATCAAGAAGTCGTAGTACATTGAGCACGGGATACGTTTGGAACCATCGAGATAGTTCATATCGGTGAAAGCATCGAAAATAGGTAGGATAGCTTTTCTGGTATCAGGATCATCATTTAGAAGCTTGATAACTATATCAATATTTTTCATGAGAGTCTCTTGATACTGGCTGCTACAGTTGATCCTCTCAGGATAGGTGTAGTCAAATCTACCACTATCATCAAGGAACTGTTTCCATAATTCTGAGCGTAAAGTATAAGCTATACCGGGATTGTACTGTTTCCCGCTGAGACGTTCACTGAGTTCGGCTTCTGCCCATTCCCTGGATTTTGTGTAGATGAATAGGAAGTCTGGGTCTGGCATACCAAGTAGCATGTACTGCTCACCCATACATTCCTTGGTAATAAAATCGTCATTCCCCACGATCTCTTTGTTCTGATAATGCTTGGGTCGTACTTCTATACCCATTTCCCATAGGTTGCGTCCTTGTTCGGACATCAACTCTTTACATGTTGCGTAGATTCTCATCTTTTAGGTATTTAGTGATTAACTTGTTTTGGCCTAATTTCATAGCTTACAATCTTTTGCGATTGTTTTAGGATAGTCTATGAGATCTGGGCGGAGAACTTTCAGTGCTCTACGATGTACTTTGTACTTAACTTCTTCTACATCTTCAACTTTTAAGAAGTATAATAACTTATCCCATAAGTATTGAGCCCTCTTCTCACGTTCACCATTACCCGGGTACTGATAATCATCCTTAGTATCTAGGAGAATTGTCCTCAGTACTGCTTTAGGATCTTTTACATGAGCAAGATACATGAGTAGTACTGAATCGTCCTGGAATATCTGGTTGAAATGTATTACCAAGTCAAACCCACCGCCGTCGAATACAAATTCCCCGATCCTCTGGAATAAGAGTAAATCACAAGCAAGCCTTTTTGTAACTTCAGATGCCCGCATAAAAACGGTAATAGTTGGATGTAATTTTCCCTCTCTTCTAGAGAATATAATACTTAACAAGCATTGTTTCCCATTGTTATGGGCATTTTTAAACTGGAACGGGATAGAATATGCTTTTTTGGAAGCATTAGCTTTAACTATAGAACTCTTCAATTCAGCTAGTTCAGAAAGGTCAAGGTAATTGGCCTTTAGCTGTTTCCATTTGTTTATGGTATAATTGAAATGTCTACCAAAGTCAAAGTTAGGATCTAGCACGGGATTCTTTATACCTATTACCAGATCGTATACGTAGAGAGCATGACCCGAATAAATGAACGGTAATTCTGAACTCCAGCCCAGGAAAGCCATATTTAGCTTTTCCCAGGCTTGAGTTGAATCAGTGAACCAAAGTGTTCTATTTCTCATTTCTTTACCTTCTTTTTTAGGGCCTTCTTCTTTTGCTTCTCCTCTACTACCTCAGTTTCAACGGCATTTGAATCTTCGGTGAACTCTTGTTCTTGTTCCTCGGGCTCATCGAAATCGTTTCCGAACGGCAGATTATCATCCTGAGGATTGTAGCTATTGAATTTGACCACTTTACGAGTGTTAACGGCTGTTCCAAAGTCCTCAGGAGTAAGGCCTGTCTTCTTTAGGTAGCCTTTCCACAGGTTCTTAAAGCGGTTTCTCTGAAGAATAGTAGGGCATACTTTCGGAAGCGGAATGTTTTCCCAGTCTCCAATGATACAATCCTTAGCATACAGATCCTGTAGCTCTTTTGAGTAGGCCTCGGGATTGAAAACCTTGTAGACCCTCATATAAGCCTGATAACCGGGATCGGTTGCTAGTTCAGCGGCAGAACGTACTTTCTTTAGTACTTTCTTGAAACGTTTCCGGCGGTCTTGATCCTCTATCTTGCCAATTATTGGTTCAACATCCTCGTAACCGTTGTACAGCATGAGGGTTATGTCATCAGCATAACCAGAAGCAGCTACCACCTGGATAGAGAAATCGGTATGACCATAAACATATTCACCGAGTCTGCAGCAGAGTAAGAGATCCCAAGGAAGACGGGTAACCATCTCTGAAGCCCTCATTACAACCGTTAGACGAGGATTATCCTGATTGATCATTCGAGAGAAGATACCGGATACCAAGCAACCTTTACCGTTGTTATGTGAATCAGCAAAGTGAAATGCTATGTGGTAGTTCCTGTTAATTGATTTGTTTTTCTCGAAATCCCTGATCTGAAGGCGGAGAGCATCTAGAGCATCCAAATCAACGTAGTTGTTGATTAGAGAGGTCCACTTGGACTGGGTGTAACCCATGATCCTACCGAAGTTGAAATCGGGCTCGAATTCTGCTTTGTTGATAAGTAGAGTCAGGCCATAGGTATATGACTGACCGGTTATGTTTGCACCCTGGTCTGGGTCAAATAAACCGTTATCACCATTTAGTATGGACTTCATTAAGAAAGTCCAGGCCTGTACTGGAGTGTCAAATGTAAATGTTTTCATTAGTATTTTGATTTTTGTCTGAACTGATTAACCTTGTTCTTCTTGAAGTAGATGTAGAATAGGTCATAGGAATAGTGTACTCCCATGAAGTAGAAGGCTCCCATCATGAGTACGAATGACTCAACTAGTTTGCTTTGATAAGCCACTTCGTTGGTTAGTACCTGGGATTGCTTCCAAGGTTTGTTCCGTAGGAAGTTTCTGGCAAGGTTTAGGCTGTAAGTTACAGTCCATAACAAAGCCTTGTAATGATAGTAGAGCTCCTCATTGTAGATACTACCGATATTCAGGAGATGGGTATCATACTCGGGTATGTAATCTGGATCCAGAGGTTCAGCCCCTTCAGATTGAGACCTACTGTAGATATCCAATAAGTTTATCTTTGAGGAAGGGCGAATGTCGGATTCAATGAAGAACCGGTTTGATCTTGATTGGAGAAGAGTACCAACTCTCATAGCTCCCATTAAGGTATCTCTCTCGATTGTTTCAAAAAGATCCGGACTCTCAATCTGGGCATCCTTCATGCACTTGATCATCCATGACTTAATGTCGTCTGGTTGGATGTTGGCATAGATGAGAAGCTCGGTGAAGAAGTGAAGAGCATCTGCCATTTCCTCAGAGGCATTTTGGAGATGATTGAGAGCCATGATAAAGCTCTTGGTGATTTTTGGATCATAGCCGGCACTGATGAATAATTGATTATCTACAGCTAGGGAAGAGAGGAGTTCCAAAGATTCGTATCCCTCAGCAAGTTCCTCTATCACTCTTGAAGTGAAGTCTTTGAGAAGAGACTGGGCATTACGAGTGTTTACATTCAACGGATACTGAGGAAGCCCCTCTATTCCGATGTAATTTTCCAGTAAACCCTTTTGTAGTTTGAAGATTTCCTCCAAGTACTTGTTACCGGGTATTAGTGGAGGTATTTCTTTGATATCTCTTGAGTCCATACTTATTCCTCCTTGTGTTCTTGGGATGAACCTATTCCGGCAGTACCTCTGGAGAAATCTTTGACCATATCCTCGTATTGATCATTGTTGATCTCAATCAGTTCTGAAAGGAAGACAGGGACATGAATGAATTGAGCTATCTTCATATCCGACCTGATGTATAGGTAATTGTCGGAATTGTTCATAACCCCAAGGTGAATTTCCCCGGAGTATTCTGAATCAACTACTTGAGCAGTAACCACTATGCCCTGTTTTGAAGAAAGCCCAGATTTGTTGAGATTTACGAGCATTGACTCATAGGGATCAAATTTTACCTTGATCCCACTTGGGATAAGAACCCTTCCACCGGGGTGAACACAGATGATAAAGAGTTTCTCGTTTGCTACCCTATCTTCAATGAAACTGAAGGTAGGGTTGTTCGGGTTTGCTTTCTTAATATCGGTAAGGAGACTTTCGTTGATAAAAGGAACCATAAAATCCACTCCAGCATCGGTTGGATTGTTCCTTTGGGGTTTTCTAACCCTCCTTACCCTGGTGAAGAAAATTGTGTGTTGTTGGTACATGTTGTGTTATTTTGAAGGTTTGAATTTTTTGTACATTGCTCTAGCATCTTGACGAGACATAGTGTATTTAGCCATCAACCTATCCATGATTTCCTTTCTCTCTAAACCCTTTCTGCAAAGTTGACGAACTGTTTTCTTTACTGCTTGTTGATCGTAAAGAATATCCATGTCTTTGTAGTTGTTTTCTTCTTCAAGTTGCTTTCTTGTTTTACCGGTTAAGGCTGCAAACTTGATACAACATAATTCTGAGTCCCCACATATCTTACACTCATTTGTTGTTAAGTCATAACCTTTACCAAAGCAAGGGTCTTCATTAGAACCTATCGCTTGTAAATCTACCGGAGGAAGCATAGTCTTAGTTGGTTTAAACTCTTCCTTAGGCTTTTCAATTTCTTTTTTCTTTCTCGTCATAATGAATCCAGATGTTTTCAATAAATAGTCTTTCCTAGAAAGATCCATAGACTGGGTACCTGCTACCCAGTCCATAGCCCGTGAGGGCTATGCTTTCCACCCTCCCACCCTCTTTTTCATTTCTAGAAAACCTTTTCCTTTTTTCCTTTAGTTTTTTCCTTTTTTAGCATGTATCAGCCTATGCTGATAGTAGCTAGTAGACTATCTAGCAAGCTAGCTAGCTACTAGCTATTTTTAGTATCTGTATTACTTAGCTTTAGCTTTTCCATAAGAAGATATCCCTTACACTTTTTCTTTTATTATTTCTTTTAGTTAAACCTTTTCTTTCTTTTTTCTTTTTCGACTTCTGGCTTGTTTCTTCAATCTCCATGATCCACCTCTTCTCTCAACCCTCAATAGCTTTAGATTTTCATTCCGATAATACCTATCCCTATGCCTACCGTGCCTTGCAAGGTATCTTCCAGGGAATACCAGGTCATCTAAAAATCCCATTCTCTTACTCTCATGTTGTCTAACTAAACGACCGAGTATCTGAATAGACTTTTCATTTGAGTCCATTGAAGAAGTGTTCTGAAGGTATTTCAGTGTTGGGAAGTTTTTACCTCGAGCAATAATCGTAGTTGCTATCAGGATATCTATCCCTCCGGTTCTGAACCTCTCTAGAATCTCTTTACGTTTCTTTGTCTCATGATGAACGAATTCGATTCTCCAGGACTTCGGTGCATGTTTCTTGTAGTACTTATAGAGTTGTTCACAATGCTCAATGAACTTCGTGACTATTAACATCGGAAACCGGTTATACCTTGCATTGAACAAAGCCCTTGAGAAGCTAACAGCATAAGCTTCACGGTTTTCCGCCACCACTTTGTTGTACTCAGTTAGGTAGTCCAGATATCCATTACTTTCAATTCCCGTGTCAACCATTTTGACCACTACTGGAGTTGCTCTCCCATGTTTCATTTGGTCTACCAGTTTAACCTCATCAACCTTCTCTCCAATGAATGACATGATATTCATGTTATGTACTAAGTCTTTCTTTAGCTTAGACATGTAAAGAGTACCAGATAGACCGATTCTGATTCGGGAGTTCCATAGGTGCTCAATTACTCTCTGATAGGTTTTGTTGTCAATGATATCCGCTTCATCTATGAGAGTGATATCTATGTTCAGCAAATCTCCCTGGTATTTTCTCAAGTTCCTGGAAACTGATTGCACCATAGCAACATTGAAATTACCGAACTTAGCTTTGCTTCCCTGAATAAACCTGATATCTTCGCCGGGTAGTAGTGGAGGTATTTCCCTTTTGAATTGGTTGAACAGGTCTGCATCATTGAGCAAGAGTATGGTTTTTAGCTTCCGGTTAAATGCCTGATGAATTGCAGCGAAAAGCAAGGATTTACCAAAGCCGACTGAGAAGTTCCCCGCCTCTATCAGGAACGGGGTTTTACCCACTTTATTAAAAAGGAGCCGTTCTAGAGCTTTAATTTGCCTGGGATACAAAGTTATATTCCCAAGGCATTTTGGGACCTCTGCGACGTATTCTAGAGGGGGCCTACGGTCAATTATTTTTACCTTTTGCCCCCATTCCTGCAAAGTATTATAAATTTTTGGTAATAGGCCAATTTTGAATTTGCCATATTCTGAAATATATTTTACATATCCGTCCCATTTCGTCTTGTTGTACATCTTGATGTGCCAAGCCTCGGGATGCTTGATACGGAATTGGTTGTATAGTTTTACCAAGATTTTCCGGTTCCCGTCTAGCTCACATAGATTGCCGTTTAGAATAGTTATCTGTACCATATTACTTTTTGAATTTATCCCAGATTTCTTTGGATACTTTAGCGGTGTCTTCAAGATTATTGACTACCCTGATATTATGTTTAGAGAGATACCGAATAAGCCTTGACTTTGCTTTGTCTCCGTCTAGGTCGGAGATACTTGGGATACCGTTGCAGAATTCCAGTGCCTCGAATTGGGCATCAATGAATACGTCGTAGTCTATTCCATAGGAATCGGCTAGTTTACGGGCTCTTATGAAGTGCACATATTCTGGTGAACTTGGCTTCACATCATCTCTTATACCGGTTCTCTCGAGAATTGCCCTTTGATATTCCTCGTACATTATACGAGTATCGTTTTGATCTTCGTCTGCTTCTATAGCTCGGCTTGCCCTTACTGTACTTATTACCCAATCTACTCTGTCTGTCATCCACTTGAGGCAGAAAGCCCAGTTTGGTTTTTTGGAGTCACTAAGTAGACGTAGCCCAGTTTCTATGAACCGGATGTATCCCTCTCTTTTCTTCAACCCATCTTGTTTACAGAAATCGTTAACCAGGGGAACTAGGGTTTTTACCTGGGACCAGAGGGGATCTTTTGGACCTATCTTCTTTACATTGATATGCCTCATCTTTATCCTCGTTGAATATAGGATATCCGCCAGTAGATTAGCATCTTTTGTATTAGAAGAGGTACGGGCTCTGGTCTTCTTTGCTAATTTGTCATCGAATATGATGAAAGACCTTTTGTCTGTGGAGTATCCTTTAGCTTTAGATAGGATCTCTTTCAGGGTATTGTCATCGGGGTAGTTACCGGTTACTTCCCCTATTATCATACCGAGTACCTCAATGGTTACATGTATTGTAGGCTCTCTATACATTATACTGAAGTTTTAATTTCATTAAGTCTTGATGATTTAGATAGTGATTTTTGTACACCATCTTCATAGTCTTACCTCTACCAAGGTCATTCACGTCTTTACCCTCTGGAAGAAAAATTACCTTTACTTTTTTATATTCCACTAATTGAAATGCAAGATTGATCGCATAGTGCTTTGCATCGGGGTCAAAGAGAATAACTACTCGTTCTACGGGAGATTTTATTATTTGATTTATTTGTGCTCTAGAAATTGCTTTTCCTCCGGAGGCAATAGCATTATCCCCTATGGTTTGAGCATTGATAGCTCCCTCGCAAATATAAATGGTTTTGTACATCTTGAGAGCATCCCAGTTGTAAATGATAAAGGATTTACCTATCCCGGTCTCTTCAATGTCTGGGTTATTGTATCTGGGACCATTTCCGAAAAAGCATCGGGCATTGAAGTATACCAGTTCATTGTTCTTGTAGAATGGTATGATGATATATCCCATATATTTACCAGATGCACAATACCCCCACCCGTGTTTTGACAAGTAATCTATATCGAACCCCCTGTTCTTCATATACTTCCTTGCCAGGTTAGCTAATGTTGAATTCCCCTGATTTAATAACCGGAATTCTTGGGGTACTGTGAACCCGGATTTCTTCTCTTGTAGCTCTACTTTCTCTTCCTTGTATACAGATCCCGAGTAATCTTCATTATCCAGTATAGTTAGGGCTCCCGCATAAGTCTCTATCCCCTCTATCTTCATCACTACTTCAAGAGGTGATACTTTAACATCACATCTGAAACAGTGACAGAAATTCCGAGACAGGTTCATACCGAATTTCTGTTCCCTACCGCAATACGGGCAGGTACCTTTTAACCACCCCCTTTTGTAGTAGTAGGCACCCACCCGTATACTAAAGTATTTGTATAACCTGTCTTTGTAATGTTTACTGAGTTGTGCCATAGTATCCTCTATTGGTAAGCTCCTCCCACATGATAGAGGCTAAATCCACTGCTTGGGAAACTGCTAATTTCTTTTCGGCTAAACTAAATACTAAGCCTTTGAGACCAGCCCCCTCTAGCAAGCCTTGCATATTGGATATTGTGGCTTGCTGAATAAAAGTTACCTTGTCCATCATTATTTCCAATCTAGTACAACGTGTATAACTCTGAAGGTAATTGTTACTGAATTACCATTACTGTTTACGAGACGATCCCTTGACATCGTGAATTCATCGAGATATTGCCATCCCATATATTTTTCCTTGATCTCCATTTTCTCCTTGATAATGCTGATAGCCTCTTCTTCGGTGTCTACCGGATCTGCAATAGCATCGCAATTGATCTTAGAGAAAGCTTTTGATTTGCTGGAACCTTTTATCATTACTGGAAGGTATCCATACTTGAGTACTTTACTTTTCTGGTCTTCTTTGGCTTCTTCTACAAACATATTCAAAAATTTTTAAGTTAAATGTCTTTAGCAGCAAGTGCCTTCTCCGGGTCTGCGTAGGGATTGACCTTTTTCTTTTTCTCTATCTTTGACCCCTTGTTAATCAGTTCATCAACCACCTTACCCTGAGTCTCATCATAGGAAGCTCTAGCCTCTTTGGTGAACTCTTTCCATCTCTGCTTCTCTACGTCTACATTGTACAGGCATCTCCCGTGAGGAACTCCATCTCGTTGATCCACAATCTCTAGTCTCTGTATCCCGTGCTCTTCTTCCTCATCAGTTGAGTTGAGTCCGATAACCACTTGGGCATTCCTTATTATTGAGATGCCTGCTGCAATATCATTGTCTTCGTATCTAGTTTGTCGGTGAATTTTTCCACCTTCTCTAGTAACGTGTTGGGCTGTGAGAACAATATCTAGGTTGGAATCTTTTGCCAGGTTATCCAAGTCAATGTATACCTGATTGATTCTCTCCACGTCATCTTTAGTCCTTGAGATAGCTGCGAGTTTAGCAGCATAGTCTATTACCAATATGTGTATGGTGATTCCATATTTAGAACGTATCTTATCTATCTCGGCTTTGATTGAGTTAGCATCTGCCACCATTGCCGGTAATCTTTGAACTATGAACTCAACTCCGAGTCTCTTGTATTTCCTCATGTGGGCTTTCTCCTTCTGATCAAATTGACCAGAGAGCATTTCCCTTTTGGACTTGTTCATAGTTGACTGAACCATTCTATCCATGATCTGACCTTTACCGTTTTCAAGGTCAATGTATAGAACGTTCTTTTTCATTGCCATGTATCCACGAGCAAAGTTAATAAGGGTGAAGGTCTTTTTTGCTTTAGCCTTGTCCAGAAATACTACTATTGATCCTCGTGGATATCCTCCACCATTAGATAATGCATTGAGTTGCCATGATGGAGTTGGGATAACGTCCGGGTCAATTTGACGTAGTAATTGACGTCTTGTTGTACCCCCTACCATCAAGAGAGGTTCATCTTCCTTGTCTGGTTCTGAGCTACGAATGATTTTTGTTACCTTCTCTTGATAAGACTTGTAGTTGTCGAAGTTGGAGAAATCCATGTTCTCATTAAGGGATTTCATCTCAACATAGGCAATGTATTGATATATGTTGTTCTGGATTACATCTTCATCCTTTAGAGGTTTTGAGTAAAGCTCTTCTATGTTCTTGTTGATGTTAGAGATATCCTCCTTGGTTACTAGGTCAACATATTCCTTACTGGCCAGTAGTCTTCTAACCTGTTCAATTAGTAGGGGTTTAGTGGGAACTCTGCCATACTTATTACTGAACTTCTTGACTGCTTCTATAATAAGGGAGTGCTCTATGAGAGCGAAGTACCCCGGTTTTATTTTCTTTAGGACCATCATTGATTCCTTACTCTGTAACAAGAACCTGATGACTTCATTCTGAAACTCTATAGAGAAACTGAATTTATCCTTGGTTTTAGCTAGCTTGTCTTTAAATTTCATTTCAATATAAATATTATAAGGGAATAGTCTCTAATAGTCCGTGCATCATCTTCTCTTCGATCCGCAGATTCTGGATGATATTTTTACACCGGGTGTTGCATATTCAAAAAATAATGCATATATTTGCAATATAAAAATTCAATAGTTATGTCTGATATATGCAAAATACAGGGTCCAGAGCTACACCGGTTAAAACCCATTGAAGAGTATGACCCCGAATTATTCATGAGGATGTATAAGGCTTGCGAGAAGTATATTAAGAAATTAGTATACGGGGTAGATGAGAATAGATTCAGGGTATCAAGAGACATTATTGAGTCATACTTTTGGGATAAGTTTACTTTCGTATTTTTCAAGTATCACAAGGTACAAACCGAAGCCCATCTCAAATCAACTCTGCTACACTCTCTGTCAACTTTTAAGAATAAGTTGCTATCCCAAGCCTATACAGAAGTAGCAGAGTTCAATCAAAAGACCAGTTCCCTTGATATGCTATTCGACAACAGTAAAGAAGACCGGAGTATAGATGGAGAAAAAGACGATGATGAAACAGATGACCTAGATGTTCAAGACTCTGAACAACTAGACTACTGGGAAGATAAGGAAAAAGCCCTGTATGATTTCTTGAAAACTAAATTAACCCCTGATGAGATACTGCTTATGCAGGTAGAAACCAATCCCCCTAAGTGGTTCGATATTCACTGTACTACTTCTAGGATTACTATACAGGATCTTATCAACTTCTTCGGCTTACCAAAAGACAGGAGGTCAAGGAATATAATATCTGCTATGAGAAATCATATTCAGATAGCTTTACTTGAAGCTAAGGAACACTTCACACAAAAAGAGCTGGGTGAGGATCACTCCCAACCCAGCTCAACAACATAACCAACTCAACGGTGGGCTATTGATTTAAGTATGCTTCGATTTTTAGAAAGGCCTTTACTAGAGAGTTGACAAGGTCTTCTTGTGTAGCCGGTGATACAAGGTTCTCTACATCCTGCTTATTGTCTTGGAAGAGCCATTCCAGTAGTACTGCATAGTAGGTCTTGCCCATCAATACCGTGAAATTCTTCTCGAACCCCGGATGACTCTTCTTCCACATCCTGGCTTTCAAGGGATAGAAGTCCTCTCTCAGTTGATCGAAGATTATGTTCCCGAAGATATCCGACTTGGTGTTACCTACGGAAGTGTAGAAAGAGAACCCTCGAGCCCTCATCCACTTACTCCCATCTCCAGCTGCATCATTGTGAAGGCTGAACAGGAACTTAGTTTGCCCGGGCTCTACCTTGATTTTATTGGCATTCTCTTGCCTCTTGAGAAGTCCGATCTCTTTTTCAGAGGTATTTGTGTACTCAACCCGGAATCCAAGGCTTACCAGTTTACCATAGACTCTAGATAGAACATCTCTGGAAAACTTATACTCTTTATGACGACCATCTGGAGAACACTTACCGGCTACATTTGATCCATGAGCCGGGTCTAGAATAATGACTAACTTTTTCATATGTTTTTAAGGATTTTCTATTCCTATACCCTGTTCTGTACCAGCGGGATCTTCAGATGTTATTGGACCATCTCCACCTTGTTGGCCTGGTCCCACAGGCTCTACTTCGGGTCCTACATTGGGATCGGGTCCTACATAGGGATTATCCTCGTCGTGTAAGCTAGTTTCGGGTTTTTCAGCTAAAGTTATATCGTCGGCAGTTATCTTAACATATATGGGTAGATATTTCGATATCACCTTAACCATACCGTCTATAAACTTAGCTTTAGCTACAGGATCTTCCTGATACCTTTCCCATAGTTCACTATCTATCTCAATAGTAGCTTCTATACTAACACATGAATTACAATCATAGTTAGTGTAAGTAGCTTTAGTGGACTTACTAGTATCTACCCTACCATACTTAGATGTAACCTCAGTATACTTTGATACTACTTCACGCTCTATCTCTCTACCCTCATCATCTATGTCCTTAACCTCTTGTGATATTATTAGGTTTACTCCATATAGTCTACCTAAAACGGTGTAAAAAAGATAAGTACCCCGTATCTTATAGAGGGATATAGCATACTTCAAAGCGCGTCTAATATCTGCTTTGGGAAAATCTAGCTCTGAATTATTTTTACTCTCTAGATTAGCATACGGGATCATACCGAAATACTCCCAGAAATAGTTTAAGAACTGTTCCGGAGTTTTGTCGATGTCTATGATATCCCAGATATTGTGAAGGCCTGGTAGATCTTCCTGATCTCCCATGACTTTATTATCTAGATACTGAGAACAGACTCCAATGAACCTTTCTAATATCCCTTGTCCATTATTGTCTTTGTAGGTGTCATTCCTCTTGTAATAAGCCGGGAATAACCTATTGAAGATGTAATCTTTAAAGTTACTAAACGGTTTCATGAATAGTAAGGTCTATATTACTCTGAATGAAAATAGGGATAGCGAAGTCTATAGGGGTTATGTCTCCGTCCATAGCCTCTACAGTTACAAGATACTTTTCATTTACAGACAGTTCTGCGGCAAGATCCATATCTATGTTCATTGATACTGAAAAACCATCCGTAGTAGTTAGGGTTTGTAACTCATCAAATTCTAGTACAAAACTCTCACCAGTTTTTTGATCTACTACTCTATAAGTTAGTTCACTGGTGCTAGCTAATAGGTATATCTCTAATACCCTTGGCTCTTTGGTTATTGTATTCTGAATGAACTCGGTGAAGATATCTACTTCAGCTTCAGCATCCTGGGTTGGAACTACATTAGGATAGAAGTACAGAGCTTTGATAGCTAAGTAGTCTACTTCCGGAAGGGCATCGATCAAGTGATACAGGTCTGACAGTCTTACAGGTTGATTGATGTCTGATTTTTCCTGGTTATAGTTTTCTACAAGAGCTTTTATCACACTGTCTTGAATAGCCTCAGTAGTGTATGACTTCCTGCCGGTAATTTCGGCAGCTAGGTAGATGTAGGCAGCCTTAGTAGAGTTTACCTGTATACTTGTGGTTATTACCTTGTGTTTGTTGAGCTCATTAGTAACTGAGTTTAGCAAAGCCTGTGAAGCTACTACACCACCCTCGGGAGTTACATATATGTCAACGTACTTACCGCACTTATAATCTACATAAGCTTTATGAACTCCGGGTACTAGTTTAGCTATAGCTTCGTAGTCATCACGAGTAATAGCTACTCCCAGGGTCATGATGGATAGTGGTATGTGCTCTTTCAGGTTGTCAAAGGTCTCATAGTCTGTTCCACCAGCTGCAGCCTCTTTTTGTACAACCGTTACTGATGTTCCATCGAGGTTTATTGTGGTATCTAAGCTACCAGCGGGGAGATTCTTGATACTTCCTTCGGTGTAATAGAATGACCCGTATACGTTACCGCTGTCCAGTACGTTACCGTTCACCCCATCACCGAACTGTAGATACGGTTCTTGTAGTTCATTGAACTCTACTTTGAATACCTTGTCTTCTGGTCCCGAGTAAGCGAAGGTATCTACTTGATTATATCTTTGTCCATTTATTGTTATGGTCATACTCCCTTCCACTAGCATCCGATTCTGAGGTACAACGGTTATAGCTAATTGGAATCCCGGTTGAACAGTACTTGGTACATTACCGAGCAGGATATTACCAGAGTACTCTTTCTGTACAACAGATATCCTTTTACTGTATAATCCAGCAGGAATGATATAGGCTTTCTCAGTCATCCAGATAGACCCATCGTTTGCTGTAAAGGTTCTACCGGCTGGAATAGTGATGGCTTGACTGAAAGCTTCTCCGTCAGCCCTTGATAGTATAAGGTCAACAGAAGCTGGAACAGCTGCCTTGATATGGTAGTCTACCTGTTTAGCGTGCTTGAATACAGAAGAGTACCTTCTTGCGGTTGGGAGAAAAGCCTCTCTTGCCATGTTGTCTATGTAGTAATGTATAGTCTCCGCTATAGCAGCAAAAGCCGAGATTATGACCACGAATACATTACCCTCAGTGTAGTCGGTCATTTCTGGGACAGAAGCCCGTAGACCCTTAACTAGTTCAGTCCTGATGGACTCGAATGATCTTTGATAGGCAGTTAGCCAAGGATTAGTCAGTGACATATATCGATCCGTTTTCTATGTTATAAAATCCATTCATTAAAGCAATCGTAGAGGAACCTACTAATCGGTAATATAGGGAAATCTTAAGTTTATCCCCCTCTCTCTCTAGAATTACCTTATACCCATTAACACGGGGTTCGTATTTTTCTATTGCCTCCCTTATATTTTTTTCTAAAAGGTAAGCAAGTACTTGTGTATTGAATTCTTCTATGGAAGCTCGTATCTTTGTTCCGAAGCCTTCTTGACGAATTCTCTGACCAACCTGATACACCAATATTGCGGTCAGGTTATTGGTCACTAATTCTGGATCAGATACTGTAGGATACCATCCAGTAGCATTTACCATGTTACCCGTAGGCTCCCCGTTCTCATCTAGTTCTGGTACTTTAATTGGATTACCGTCTTCGTCTAATCTTGGAGAAATCTTTATGGGAAAGAGAACTCCTGAACCGATGTTGTTGAGTTGTGTTGCCATTAGAATGAGGGTATTGTGTTGATTAGGTTACTTGCTGTATTGACCATATCTATGACAGTACTTAGTCCAGGCGGGGTTGGTATACCCCACCCCGATACAGTTGTGCTCACTTCTTGGAGAGCCAGGTTAGCATCATTGACTGATACTTTCATATTGGCTATATCTGATTTCAATGACAAAGCTGCTGGGGGGATTTCGATAGAAGCCGCCACTCCAGCAACAAATGCAGGTATTTGTGATATTACAGAGATTAGTTTGTTTTCAGCTGTAGAGGCCTTGTTCTCAAGTTCATCTATCTGTCCCTGTAGACTAGGTCCAACTGAGTCAACCAAATCGTTTACATAGGCATTGGCTTCATCTACTGGTAAAGTATCCAGATAGGGTTTAGCCATAGTCTGTACTATGATGGTAGGATTTAGTCCGAGCATATTAGTGAGTTGTATTGGTATCTTCTAGTTTTGACATATTTTCGGCCATCCACTGGGCAAGGTTTGCTCCAGACTTTGCTATCAGAAGGTCCTTTTGTAGAGCGGTTATGAGAGAACGTATAGCAGAGATGTTTACTATACCACCGTTCTCTCCACCGTTTATCTCTACCTTCTCTTTTGATACCCTGATAGACTTGCCGTCTTCTACTTTGATCTCAGCCTCACCGGTTACTTGTATGGTTAGGATACCATCGTTATCCTGGAGATATACCTTGTTTCCGTTTGGGGTAACGAATCCAACTGAGTCAAGGGGTTTTAGCTCTTCTGGTACTTCGTTCTGAGTCCAGTTTGAGGGTGACCATACTGGCATAGATAGGTTACCATTCTCGAACTCTATACGAACTATGTCTCCGATAATGGGGGACAAGAACTTCACTCCAGAGCCAAGGCTTCCAAAGGTCGACTTCTGAGCAGCGATGATATGAATACCCCCGAGTATAGATGGGACATACACTTGAAGCTTACCAGTTTTCAAGAGATCATCATTGTCTTCAACTATACCGTTGTAGAATGAGTAATATCTACCAAGGAATTCTATACCGAACTCTTGGATCTTTTCTACTATGTTTCCCATACTACTTGTTCCTTTGATTACCCATTACTATACTCTTCACTTTCTCCAGGTCTTGTCTTCCCTCGGGTTCAGCCAGGTCGAAGCTATATCTTCCCTCTACTTTCTCCCTTGGAGCATGAGACACATTGATGGGGTTCTTTATAACGGCAACCTCTCCAGTGAACTCGGTACCATCGAATCCAAGTATTAGGCTGGAATTCTTACCGATATAACCTGGTCCGGTTTTCTTACGAAGGTCTTCAGCAATTTGTCTTGCTTTAGCTTCTATGACGTCTGCACCAACAACACCACCAGCAGCAACGGCTTCTTGAGCTTTCTTGTGAATAGCTTCGACTAACTTATCATGACTCTTCTTTACTTCAACTGTATTGGTGGATACACTGACCGACCTCTTCGTGAACTCTATGTCGCATTGATAGCCAACATGTATGTCGATCTTGTGAGTAACCTTCTTGATATACCAGATCCCAGAGAACTTGTCGGATACATTCTGGATCTGGAATTGCATAGTGTTCTCAATAGAGGGATCGCCTACGATCTTAGCTTGAGCAGTAAGTTGATCGTATAGGCTATTTGCCATTGAGTTAATGAAGTTAGCTCCCCGGTTCATCCAAGCATCAGAGGCTAGTATACGAACTCCATCGATATCAACCTTCAACTCGGTTTCATACTCAGCATAAGCAACTGCCCAATTAGACTTTGATCCACCGGGTACAGTTTGATATGGTAGTGAAGTACCCAGCTGTTCTTTAGTGGGCTCTCTCCATGTAACTTTTATACCAAGCTCCCGTAGCCAATCTTGGTCGGATAGCCTAGCTCCACCAATATGACGGCCCTCGTATCCAGCGGCAGTCTCTCTTGTGATTTTACTCAGGTCTAAGCCATCAGCGATCAATTCCTTGGTTAACCACCCAGAGTTTGCTACTGCTTCAAAATCAATTGGTACATTAACTCTGACTTTACGAGAGATCCGTAGCTTACCCAAGTCCTGTAGACCCATCAGAGAGTTCCTTAGTTCGGTTCCACTAGTTGGATCTATTTGAGCTTGACTCAGCCTCTTTTGAAGCTGGCTCATATACTCCTGTACTTCAGCCTCAGTTAAATGATCACCGAAGATACCGCCAGGTTGGTAAGCTTTCTTTGCAGCCTCTACACTAGTAAAAATATGGTCTATAGTGGGGTTATGGGTAGCATTATAAGGCATATCCTCTAGGAGTACTCGAGGACGAGGAGATGGAAGAGTGTTTGTGTAGGAGTTTTTACCGTCATAGGTTGGTTCCCCTATTCCCGGTAGGGCATACTTTCCCCCCTGATACCCTCTTCTTCCAGCCCTAGCTTCTGCAGCTTGATGCTCTGAAGAAGGCCAACCAGCATATCCATCGACCTTGTCAACGGGATCTATACCAGCATTTGGATCGGAGTTAACCTGTTCTACAGCCATCTCTAGATCCTTGGTATCAGGATTGATACGAGAAGTAGAGGTTACATTCACCTGGGCCCTTACTGCTTTAGAAGTAACTTCGAACTCTAGAAGCTCTCCATTGCCTCCAGCATAAGTGTAAACCTTTGAGACTGGACGATCTGGCCTATTGTGGAGTATCATCTTTCCATCCCTACACTCTCTGAACCAGGGGCCTTTCTTCATCCGCTTACACAGGTCTCCGAACTGATTCCACTTGTTCTTTGAATTAACCAGAGTGTAGACTGCCTCTCTACCATAGAAGTTCATTTGGCGAATAGTTCCTTGCTCTATCTCCTTCATATAAGGGTTAAGGGCATTTTCTATGGTTTCTGGGGATACCACATAGTTACTGGTTTCTCGTAGGTCTACGTTGAGTACTTCCACTCCAACTTCTGGCCATCCGAGTCCCTCTTTTGTTGGTTGTTGTTCTACTCCATACACGGGAACCCCATTTGGAGTTAGTTTGTCCAGAGCAGTACCTGATCTACCAGTTGCATTTGGATTAGCTACCGGAGTACCACTGGCTACAGACTTAGGGATTGTGGTCCCAGCGACCATCTCCCCAGTTGATATGTCACGTACCTTCTGTACTAGGGTTGGATAAACCTTCTTCTCAGCTTTGTAGTCTACCACTGAGAGTCCACCGTTCCACCCCTGTAGTAGATTCAGAACGTATACTCCAAGTCCAGACTGAAGGTCAGAGTAATCAGCTGGGGACTCTTTAGCAGATAGGCTGGCAGCATCCTTGAATTCATAGGTTGCTTTTACTCCCTCTTGACCAAAGGTTACCTTCCGATCGGTAAGTATAACTCTCCGTATCGGGCCGCAAAAGGGTTTCCAAGAGGGATAAATATACCCCCACTGTAACTGGATCCCCATTTTATACCCAAGCTCTGGAAGGTCAATTACGGCGGGGTTGTTTACCTGGATATCGAACTTACCAGT
>AUXO016471271.1_pt1 | contig 31613 bp, 30 predicted proteins | sample 768731 | NCBI WGS metagenome assembly AUXO01 (sample SAMN02715735, study PRJNA202380) | gut metagenome | biome: sheep rumen | host: Ovis aries | place: New Zealand: Palmerston North
TGAAATCCGTGCAGCCGGTGGACTTTCTTTGCTTCGTTTCTTTCTTCCATGAGAAAGAAATGAAGAGCCCTTCGCGGCTAGAGCGAATAAGAGGTCCGGGGAAGAATTCCCCGAAAAGGGGGCCCGGGGGTGGAACCCCCGAAACAGGGTCCGGGGCAGCGCCCCGAAAAAAGAAGAGGTCCGGGGAAACCCTTCCCCGAAAAGGGGTCCGGGGGTGGAACCCCCGAAAAGAAAGGCCCCGGGGAAAACTTTCCCCAATCCCCCTATGGATAGAACGGACTTTTTTTTATGATAAAAGATTAGGATAGGTAGAATTAAATCATTAACTTTGCGCCATTAATTACAGAGATAGGACAAAGGGAAAAAATAAAAAATACTATTATATTTTTATGCAAGAATCTAATTTGTATGAAAACCAACAACTTACAATCTATTAAGCACCGAGAATCTTGCAACACCCTGATAAGACTTGCGTTTCATTTTTAGTCTTCTCTAACTTCCGGTTTCCGGAAGAAAAATCCCATTCCACCTGCATAGAAGGCGGCACGGGTGAGGTAAATTGTACCTGTAGCTGCAAGAACTTCAGCAAAATAACTGCTGAAGGGGATTGTTCTTTGTGCTAAACTCATAAAAATCATGCTAGACAAACAAAGTAAAATTTATGTGGCTGGGCACAGGGGCCTGGTGGGTTCTGCCATCTGGAACAACCTGCTTAGCCGGGGCTATACCAACCTGGTGGGGCGCACTCATAAAGAGCTAGACCTGACAGACCAGGTGGCCGTAAAGCGGTTCTTCGATGAGGAGCAGCCCGATGCGGTGGTACTGGCCGCTGCCTTTGTGGGCGGCATCATGGCCAACAGCCTGTACCGGGCAGACTTCATGATGATGAACATGAAGATTCAGTGTAACGTCATCAGCGAGGCCTATGCTCACGGGGTGAAGAAACTGCTGTTCCTGGGCTCCACCTGCATCTACCCGAAGAACGCACCGCAGCCCATGAAGGAGGACTGCCTGCTCACGGGCGAGCTGGAGTACACCAACGAGGAATATGCCATTGCTAAGATAGCGGGACTGAAGATGTGCGAAAGCTACAACCTGCAGTATGGTACCAACTATATAGCTGTGATGCCTACCAACCTATACGGGCCGAACGACAACTTCCACCTGGAGAACAGCCATGTGATGCCAGCCCAGATGCGTAAAATCTATCTGGCCAAGCTTATTCACGACGGCGACTGGGCAGCCATCCGCACGGACATGAACAAGCGCCCGGTGGAAGGCATCAGCGGAGAGAGCACCCAGGAAGAAATTCTGCAGGTGCTGGCCAAGTACGGCATTGAGGACAATAAGGTGGCCCTCTGGGGAACCGGCACCCCTCTCCGGGAATTCCTCTGGAGCGAAGACATGGCCGATGCCTCTGTACACATCCTCCTAAACGTGAACTTCTCCGACATCATCGGAGTGGAGAAATACTCGTCTGTACACTACGGTGCCCGGACCGACGGGGCAGTGGACCGCAACCATTCTGCCGGCCGTGGTGGAGCCATCCCATCGCTGGGAGAGATCCGGAACTGCCACATCAACATCGGTACCGGAAAGGAACTCACCATCCGGGAGCTATCGGAACTGGTGGTAAAGGCAGTGGGCTTCCAGGGCCAGGTGAAATTCGATGCCAGCAAGCCCGACGGCACCATGCGCAAGCTCATCAATGTGGACAAACTGCACTCCCTGGGCTGGACCCACCGGGTGGAGATAGAAGACGGCGTGCAGAAACTGTTCCAGTGGTATAAAGAAAGTCTGAAAAATTAAAACTACACAGTTTATGGAAACAAAAAAGAATGTAGCGCTGATAACCGGCGTAACCGGACAGGACGGATCTTACCTGTCTGAATTCCTACTAGAGAAAGGCTATGAGGTACACGGTGTGATACGCCGAAGCTCTGTGGACTACCGTGAGCGCATTGCTCACCTGGAAGGCCGGAAGAACTTCCACCTGCATTATGCAGATATGGGTGACTCCATGTCCCTAGTAAAGCTGGTAGGTAAAGTTATGCCTACAGAAATATATAACCTGGCCGCACAGAGTCACGTACAGGTATCGTTCGATGCCCCAGAGTACACTGCCGATGCCGATGCAGTGGGTGTGCTTCGCGTGCTGGAGGCCGTGCGCACCAATCATCTGGAAAAGACCTGTAGAATATACCAGGCATCTACCAGCGAGCTTTACGGCAAGGTGGAAGAAGTGCCTCAGAATGAGAATACCCCGTTCCATCCATACTCCCCGTACGCTGTGGCGAAACTCTACGGCTACTGGATTATCCGGGAGTACCGCGAGGCCTACGGCATGTACTGCTGCTCCGGCATCCTCTTCAACCACGAGAGTGAGCGCCGAGGAGAGACCTTCGTGACCCGCAAGATAACCCTGGCTGCAGCCCGCATAAAGCAAGGCAAGCAGGACAAGCTCTACCTGGGCAACCTGTCCTCCCTGCGCGACTGGGGTTACGCCAAGGACTATGTGGAGTGTATGTGGCTCATCCTGCAGCAGGAGAAGCCCGAAGACTTTGTGATAGCCACCGGTGTACAGCACAGCGTACGCGAGTTCTGCCAGCTGGCCTTCCATTATGCCGGCATAGAACTGGAGTTCCAGGGCCAGGGCATCGATGAGAAAGGCATAGACAAAGCCACCGGCAAAGTGCTGGTAGAGGTGAGCGAAGACTTCTACCGCCCCACCGACGTGGTAAACCTGTGGGGAGACCCCACCAAGGCTAAGACCAAGCTAGGCTGGAACCCCCAGAAGACCACCTTTGAGGAGCTGGTCCGCATTATGGTGCAGCACGACATGCAGAAGGTAGCTGCCGACCACGTAGCTAGCGTGATGCGTACTAACCTGGCCGAGTATCTGGAGAAGGGATTGGTGAAATAAAGAAAATAAACAGACAAAGATATGCGTAAATTTGAAGATATAAAGATAGCAGTAGCCGGTACGGGATATGTGGGCCTCTCCATAGCCACCCTGCTGGCTCAGCACCACCAGGTGACTGCAGTGGACGTGATTCCAGAGAAGGTGAAGATGATTAATGACCGTATTTCTCCCATTCAGGATGAGTACATCGAAAAGTACCTGAAGGAGAAAGACCTGAAGCTTACCGCTACACTGGATGGACGGGCAGCCTATGCAGACGCAGACTTTGTAGTTATCGCTGCGCCTACCAACTATGACCCTGTGAAGAACTACTTCGACACTAGTCATGTGGAAGAAGTGATAGACCTGGTGCTGGAAGTGAATCCAGAAGCCGTGATGGTGATTAAGTCCACCATCCCTGTGGGTTACACCCGCAGCCTCTACGTGAAGTACGCCAAGAAATGGGGCGTGGACTCCACCAAGAAATTCCGCCTACTGTTCAGCCCAGAGTTCCTGAGAGAGTCTAAAGCACTGTACGATAACCTGTACCCCTCTAGAATCATCGTAGGCTATCCTAAAATGATTCGTGACGGAGAGCATACCGAGGAGAACCAAGCCATCGTGAAACTCTCTGGAAACCACATGAAGGAAAATGCAGAGACCTTTGCCAAACTGCTGCAGGAAGGTGCCATCAAGGAAGATATTCCTACGCTGTTCATGGGCATGAAGGAAGCTGAGGCAGTGAAACTCTTTGCCAACACCTATCTGGCTCTGCGCGTATCTTACTTCAACGAACTAGACACCTACGCTGAGGCTAAAGGACTGGACACAGCCTCCATCATAGAAGGCGTTTGCCTAGACCCACGCATCGGCACACACTATAATAACCCAAGCTTCGGTTACGGTGGTTACTGCCTGCCAAAAGACACCAAGCAGCTCCTGGCCAACTATGCCGACGTGCCACAGAACATGATGACCGCCATAGTAGAGAGCAACCGCACCAGGAAGGATTATATAGCCGACCAGGTTCTGCAGAAAGCAGGCTATTATGAAGCATCCTCACAGTGGGATGAGGCTCGTGAACGTAAATGCGTGGTGGGAGTTTATAGATTAACCATGAAGTCAAATTCCGATAACTTCCGCCAGAGTGCCATTCAGGGAGTCATGAAACGTATTAAGGCTAAAGGTGCCGAGGTTATCGTTTATGAACCAACCCTCCCAGATGGTACCACCTTCTTTGGCAGCCGTGTGGTGAATAATCTAGACGAATTTAAGAAGCAGAGCCAGGCCATCATTGCCAACCGCTATGACACCTGCCTGGACGATGTAAAAGACAAAGTCTATACCCGAGATATTTTTAGAAGAGATTAAACATGGTAAAGTATAACGTAACGCTAGAAGGCAAAACTGTACTAGTCACAGGTGTAGCGGGCTTTATAGCCTCTAATCTGGCGAAACGTCTGTTTAAGGATTTCAAAAACATCCAGATAGTAGGCATAGACAATATGAATGCCTACTACGATGTAAACATCAAGAAAGAACGCCTACGGGATTTGACCCAGCAAAAGAATTTTGTCTTTGTAGAAGATTCTATAGCCAATAAAACCGTTATAGATAACATATTCACAGCGTACAAGCCTTCTGTAGTGGTAAATCTAGCAGCTCAGGCTGGTGTGCGTTATAGTATTACCAATCCCGATGCTTACATAGAAAGCAATCTGATAGGGTTTTACAATATCCTAGAAGCATGCCGCCATCATGAGGTGGAACATTTGGTCTATGCCAGCTCCAGCAGTGTGTATGGATCTAACAAGAAAGTACCATACAGTACAGATGATAAAGTAGACAACCCGGTCTCTCTTTATGCTGCTACCAAGAAAAGTAATGAACTGATGGCTCACGCCTACAGTAAACTGTACAATATCCCTTCTACTGGTTTACGCTTCTTCACCGTCTATGGCCCTGCAGGCCGGCCAGATATGGCTTACTTCGGTTTCACTGACAAACTGAGAGCCGGAAAAACCATTCAGATCTTCAATTACGGAAACTGCAAACGTGATTTCACCTACATAGATGACATAGTGGAAGGAATAGTGCGTGTCATGCAGCATGCACCCGAGAAACAGATTGGGGAAGACGGACTTCCTATTCCACCCTACAAACTCTACAACATAGGAAATAATCAGCCCGAGAACCTTCTAGATTTTGTGACCATTCTTCAAGAAGAACTGGTTCGTGCCCAGGTCCTACCTGCAGATTATGACTTTGAAGCCCATAAAGAATTAGTCCCTATGCAGCCAGGAGATGTGCCTGTAACTTATGCAGATACTACTCCACTGGAGGAAGATTTTGGCTTTAAGCCTTGTACTAGTTTAAGAACAGGGTTAAGGGCGTTTGCTGAGTGGTATTATTCTTACTATCTAAATGAATAAAAATATTTCCATGAAAAAAATAATGCTTGTATTCGGAACCCGTCCAGAGGCCATTAAGATGTGCCCTCTTGTTAAAGAGTTCCAGAAACACACTGATGAGTTTGAGACTATAGTATGCGTAACTGGACAGCATAGAGAGATGCTGGACCAAGTACTGAACATTTTTGAGGTCAAGCCAGATTATGACCTAAATATCATGAAACAGGGCCAAGACCTTTATGACGTGACTGCTCGTGTACTCACCGGTATGCGTGATGTGTTTAAAGAATGCAAGCCCGATGTAGTTCTGGTTCATGGAGATACCACCACTTCTACCGCAGCAGCCCTTGCAGCTTTCTATCAGCAGATTCCTGTAGGCCATGTAGAGGCAGGTTTACGTACCCACAATATCTATAGCCCCTGGCCAGAGGAAATGAACCGGCAGATTACAGGACGCATTGCCACTTATAATTTCTCTCCAACTCCACTTTCTGCACAAAACTTGAAAGAAGAAAAGGCTCATGGACAGATTTTTGTGACAGGAAACACCGTGATTGATGCCCTTCACATGGTAGTAAACAAGTTAAAGGACAATAAGGCTCTAGCAGACGAACAAGTAAAAGTGCTGGCAGATGCTGGTTATGATGTAACCCGTCTTGAAAATGGGAAAAAACTGGTCCTCATTACAGGGCACCGAAGAGAGAATTTCGGTGATGGCTTTATCCGTATGGTAACAGCCATGAAAGACCTGTCAGAGAAATACACAGATGTGGATTTTGTTTACCCTATGCACTTGAATCCTAATGTGCGCAAGCCTATCCATGAAGTATTTGGGGAAGACCTTACACGCCCTAATTTCTTCTTCATAGAGCCACTGCAATATCTGGAGTTTGTCTACCTCATGGAGAAATCCACCATTGTACTGACCGATTCAGGAGGTATTCAAGAAGAAGCCCCAGGATTAGGTAAACCTGTACTAGTAATGCGCGATACCACTGAACGCCCAGAAGCCCTTTCTTCTGGAACTGTACACTTGGTAGGAACAGATTATGACAAGATAGTAAATGAAGTAAGCACCCTACTGGATGACCCTGTAGCTTATGAGAAGATGAGTCAAGCCGTAAATCCTTATGGCGATGGAAAGGCATGCTTAAGAATTGCAGAAATTTTATTTTGAAAGGATTTTATCTCCTATCTAAGGGAATGAATTTGTAATTAATATAAATGAAAATATAAGTATAGCTTTACCTACTTGTTTAACTGCATGTGAATTAGGAAATAGAATGTGACATGAGCTCCTTTTTTTCTACAAAATAATTTCTAGGTCTAAGTTGGAATTTATTATATGGAAAACAAAAGGAGAAAATGATATCTTTATTTAAATATAAAATATGGAGAATAGAGAATTGTCTTTTGAAGACCGAAAAATCGTTCAATTAAATATGCTAATAGAGATAGATAAGTTTTGTCGAGATAATAATATAAAGTATGCTTTATCTTGTGGAACTTTGATAGGTGCTGTTCGGCATAATGGATTTATCCCTTGGGATGATGATGTGGATATAACAATGCCATATGAAGAGATGATTCGATTCAAAACAAAATTTAAGTCTGAAACAATGGTTTATTGTGATATTAATACAACTTCTGGATATGAGTTCCCTTTTGCAAGAATTGCTAACACAAAAACCTATTCCAAAAAGGGCTTAATTGCAAGGGATTATGGTGTATGTATTGACTTATATCCAATTATTGAATGTTCCAGTGATAAATCAGTCTTGAATTTCAAATTAAGTGAATGTAATCAACTTTTTAAATATTATGTTCAGGCCTTAAATTGGCATCGAAGATTATTAAAGTATCTCCCACTTCCTTCCATTAATTACCCCCTATATTCATATATCACAAAAAAATATGCTAGTTTTTTTATAGATAAAATTATGGAAAAAGGTGGTGGAAGTTTTTATCAAATAGGTGGTCCTTTACCTATCTTTTTTAAAAATTATTGGTCCTTTGATCCTTTTGAGAGTTTAATTGAAGTTCAATTTGAAGGACATCGTTTTTTTTCACCTGCTAGATATAATGAATTTCTTACTGTTCGTTATGGTAATTTCATGAAATTACCTCCAGAGAATCAAAGACACCCTTACCATATGTTTCATTATTACTGGAAATAGAAATGCAAACCAACACCCAAAAAGCCATAAAGGGAATGTCTTCACAATCTATTGTAACATTATTATTAGGCATTGTTGAAATAGTGTCTTTTTCTATAATGTCAAGGCTATTGAGTAAGGAAGATTTTGGCTATTTTGCTGCTGTGACGGCTATAACAACGGTTTTTTCCAGCTTTTCCGAAACGGGTATAGGCTCTGCTATTATCCAAAAAAAAGAGATTGATGAAGAATATATAAATAATTCATTTACTATCAGTTTCATATTTGGATTATCTATTTCACTGCTTCTTTTTATTTTAGCTAAACCTTTATCTATTCTAGTTGCAGATAAATCTCTCACAATTCCATTAATGTTTATGTCTTTAACATTAATCTGTAATTGTTTGAGTTCTGTTAATACTAGCTTGATGCATAGGCGTTATGAGTTTTTTCTTGTAGGGCTCATTAATTTAGTATCTTTAGTTGTAACCACTATTATTGCTATTACTTTAGCATTGAAAGGATTTGGCTATTATGCAATAATTTCAAAAGCAGTTATTACCTCTTTAATGACTTTATTACTTTCTTGGATATTTGCAAAAGTTAAATTTAGATTTGATTTAAATTATAAAACATTTAAATCGATATTTAGTTTTAGTGGGTGGTTAATGGCTAGTGTATTCCTTAGGAATCTTGCACAACAACTGGACAAACTGTTAATGAGTAATTTGTTATCCGTAACATCTTTGGGTGCTTATAATAGGCCAAAAGATTTTATAAACACAATTGCTTCTAAATTGGGTGGAATCTTTGATACAGCACTTTTCCCCGTATTGTCGCAGTTACAAGACAATTTAGAAAGTATGCGGAATGCATATCTAAAATCATTGTTCTTTTTAAATCTTGCTTCTGTTGTATTAGCCTCAGCTTTTATATTTAATGGTGAGTTGTTTATTCGTGTGTTTTTTGGAGAAGAATGGTTGCATATTATAAATGTTTTCCAAGTTTTAGCCGTTGCATTGGTTTTTAATTTTGATGCGAGACTTGCAGATTGTTATTTAAGGAGCCTAGGATGGACTAAATTGCAATTTAAATTCAGAATTTTTGAGGTTTGTGTAAAAGTAATTGCGTTACTTATTGGATATAGATGGGGAATCTTGGGTGTTGCCTGGTCTGTTTTAATTAGTAATATGTTAACCATTTTTGTTAAACATATTTACATAGCCTTATATTTAAATATTAAACTTTCTACTGGTTTTATTATATTATTAAAGTCTTGGAGAGTTTTAGTTCTTTGTATTCCTATAATGCTGTTGTCAATGTCTCTATGCCCTCAAACCTTTTGGGGAAATGTTGTAAATGCTATAATTTATACCTTATTAATGGTAATAATTTTTATATTTTTGCCAGACATGGTCGGTACAGATTATAAAAAGGGTCCCTATACTAAAATTATAACAGTTATTAAATCAAAAATCTAGTGTTATGTCGATGATATTTAATAAAATAGAGAGATTCTTAAAACGTATATATAAAAGGTTTATAATATATAGACATCAGCAGTATCATGACAATTTTTATCTCAGTATTATGAAAAAAAATGGGATACGGAATTGTAAAGTTGAAGGAGAAGAAGTCTGGTTAAAGAAGTGGTCTATTTTTGGTATAGATGCAAAACCTACTCAATATCGTGTTTTTTCTCATTATATAGGTGCAAATGTTGACATAGTTCCAGAAGATATATGTCATGATATTATAGAACCTATCTTAGACCCATTCGCTTATGTTAGTTATTATTCTGACAAAAATGTGTTTGATAAATTGTTTCCTAAAGGTATTACCCCTAGAACAATTCTTAGAAAAATGAATGGATTTTGGTATGATGAATTTTATAAGAAAATAGATTTGAATGAGAACTTTTTTCTGCAAAAGTTAGAATCTACTTTATTTGAGAAAATTATCGTTAAGCCAAGTGTAAATGGAATGTCTGGAATTGGAGTGGCCCTTTTTGAAAGAGTTCATGGAAAAGAATCAAAATGGCGGGACGGGAATAATAACATCCTCACATTGGATTTATTAAATAGAAATTGGGGTGATGATATAATAGTCCAGGAGGGATTAATTCAAGATGATTATATTAGTAGATTTAATAGTACTTCTATAAACACTCTTCGCCTTTCTGTATATCGAAGTGTAATTGATGATGAAGCTTATGTTACAAGCGCAATAATGCGCATTGGTGGGAAAGGAAGTGTTGTCGATAATGCACATGCTGGAGGGTGTTTTGTAGGAATACATGAAGATGGAACATTTTGCAATGTAGTTTTAGATCAATTTGGACAAAAAATGAAAGTTTTTAATGATGTCGATTATTCATGCACATTTATATATCCAAATTGGGAAACAGTATTGGATTTTGGGAAAAATATTGCTAAATATGTTCCACACCACAGATTATTAGCATTAGATATAGCATTAACAAAAGGGGGCATTCCTAAATTGATTGAGTTTAATTGCCAGTATTACGCACCATGGCCCTTTCAATATACCACTGGACCAGCATTTGGTTCTTTTACAGATGAAATTATAACGTACTGTAAAAATAGAGTGAATAATTATGCTTCTTAATTTTTTTATTTAATTATGATTGATTTTAATTGGTCAAAATCTACCATTGAAAGTACATTATTATGTTTAGTCTTATTCTTATTATATGTAGCTTTATATTATAAAAACAATAGGAAATTCTATGAACAAAAAGTTTTTACTGCAAATAGTGCTTTGTTTATTTATTCATTAATACTTGTTGTTTACATATGTATTGATACAGATTGGTATAGTTATCAATCAATGGTTCATAATTATGATTTAACAAATGGGGCACAGAATTATGGTGAACCAATTTATGGCTTCATTATTAAACTTGTTGATAGAAATTATTTGCTTTTTAGGATAATTGTTTGGGGGGGTGCCTTTCTTTTTTCAGTTTTAACTTTTAAAAGATTAGGATTGGATACTGGGTTAGCCATCTTCTTTTTGATTGCAGTGTTTTTGTTGAAATTTAATTATGCCCGTGCGTCTTTAGGAATGGGTCTCTATTTTTTAGGCTTTTCTTATTTCGTAAAGCCTTCAAAATTGCCAAGTCTATTAAATTACCTATTATCATTATTGTTAATGTTTGCAGCCTATCAATTTCATACTAGTTGCCAAATATTAATACCTTTAACCTTTTCTATATTTATTCCAATTAAAAGAAAAACAATCCTGTTAGGCCTAATAATAGTACCAATAATAGGTTATATATTAAAAGGGAATATTGTTGGATTCATAAATTCTTCAGGAATTGAAAGTAATGAATATATTTATAATAAAATAAATGGTTATATAGAAAGAGAATCGGAAAGCCGTAATTTGATGGGAGTGATTTATGACATTATTCAATATGGTGCTTTTTTCCTTCCGGTCATAGCTAATGCTTTAGTAATAACTAGCAATAAATTGAAATCATATGATATTGAATCATATGTTATTAAAACATTTCGTTTTACAATATGTTTAGTCCTTTTTTCACTGATATTTCTTTTTATGGATTTATCATCTCCATTGTTTTTCTACAGATTATTGTATATGGCTATTATTCCTTTAACGATATTAACAGTCTATTTATTTCAAAAAGGGGTAATGGATTTGAGAGTTTATAACTTTATTGTTATATTGGGAATTATTAGTAACCTATATAGAATTTTATATACTCTATACAAACTATAAAAGATAATTAGATATTATGAGTAAGTTTGTTACTGCAGTTTCATTATTAATTAATAATAGAAATATGTTTTTTTCACAGTTAATACAATATTTTAATTTTGTATTTTCTGATGAAATGTATTTAAAATGTTTATTTAAATATAGAATGAATAAATCTTTGGATCTTGATAACCCAAAGACTTTTAATGAAAAATTGCAATGGCTTAAACTAAATGATAGAAATCCTCTCTATACAAATCTAGTAGACAAGTATAAAGTTAAAGAATATGTAACTGAAATTATTGGCAAAAAATATGTACCTTCTTTATATGGATTATGGGAGAATCCAGAAGAGATTGATTATGATAGTTTACCTGATAGTTTTGTTTTAAAGACAACACATGGAGGAGGAAATGAAGGGGTGATAATTGTAAAAGATAAAAGGACTATTGATCCAGAAAAAATAAAGAAAAAATTAGTTCGTGCTCTTAAGCAAGACTTATATAAGGTTTCGAGGGAATGGCCTTATAAAAATGTAAAAAAAAGAATTATTGCCGAAGAATATTTAGAAGATGCTGCAACTAATGAACTTCGTGATTATAAATTTTTTTGTTTTGATGGGGTTGTTAAAGCGTTATTTGTAGCCACAGAAAGGCAAAAAAGGCAAGAACCTTATTTTAATTTCTTTGATTCTGAATATAATAATCTTGATATTCAGCAAGGACACCCTAAGTCAAAATCTTTGCCACTTAAGCCTGCTAAATTTGATGAGATGAAATCTATAGCAGAGAAATTATCAAAAGGGATTCCGCATGTTAGAGTTGATTTGTATGAAGCAAATGGAAAGATTTATTTCGGAGAACTAACATTTTATCATTTTGGTGGAATGGTTCCTTTTCATCCTGAAAAATGGGATGTCGAATTTGGGGCATGGCTGAATCTCCCCAAAAAGAAATAGATTTTAAGTGATATGAGAAAAAGCATTGTAATTGTTTCTGAAAATTTTCCTTCTGAAGGTCGTCCGGTTTTTGTTTTTGTTCAACAATTAGTGTTTGCATTAGTTGATTTGGGCGCAAAAATATCTGTTATAGCCCCTCAAAGCTTAACTCATTCCTTGATTCGTAGAGAAAAACTATTACCTATTCATAGTGTCGAAAAAACCAAAAATGGAAAATTATTTGATGTATATCGTCCATATTGTTTTACATTTGGCACTGGACATAAAATTCTCTACAAATTAGCTAATATATTTAACGAGAAAAGTCTTTTTTCTACTATAAAAAAGATAAGACCGGAAATATTATATGGTCACTTTTGGCATACTGCTTATAAATTAAAACCTTTTGCACAAAAGTACCATATACCATTGTTTGTAGCTTGTGGTGAAGGAGATAATGCATTGGAGGAATTAGTGGGTAGTTTGTCTAAAAAAGAATTGTTACAATTTAAAAAAACAGTTAGCGGAGTAATCAGTGTATCTTCAGAAAATAAAAGAAAATGCAAGGACTATGGTTTAGCAGAAGAAAATGATATTGTTGTGCTTCCAAATTGCGTTGATGACTCATTATTCCATCCTTTTTCGTCAACAGCTCTTAGAGAAAAATTAGGAGTTAACCCAACAGATTTCCTTTTAATTTTTGTAGGTGGTTTTATCTATAGGAAAGGTCCCGAAAGAGTTGTTAAAGCAGTTGAGAAAATAAATGATCAAAGATTAAAAATGATTTTTGTTGGAAAATCATTGAAGGGGGATATTTCTGATCCGATTCATCCTAATATCGTATTTAAAGGCCTTTTAGAGCATAGTGAGCTACCTAAGTATTTAAATGCTGCAGATTTTTTTGTTTTACCAACTTTAAAGGAAGGTTGCTGTAATGCAATAGTTGAATCTTTAGCTTGTGGCATTCCTGTTATCTCCGCAAACAAGCCATTCAATGATGATATTTTAAATGAAAAAAACTCAATTAGAGTAAATCCTGAGAATGTTGATGAGATTTCACTAGCTATATCTAAATTGATTAATTATCCAGAATTGCTTGGCAAAATGAAAGAATATACAAAGAGGAATTCGAACAATTACTCAATTGTAACTAGGGCTAAAAATATTTTGGGTTTTATTGAACAACAAACAAATAAATAATTATTATGAGAATTGGCTTAGTTTTACCTGGCAATATTTGGTTTTGTCCATATGTAAGAAACTATACCAGAATTTTAGATGGGCATGCTATAGAATATGATATTATTTCTTGGAATAGAGATGGTTCAGAAGCTGAAGTAAAATGCCAGTTCAATAAGCCCCAAGATAATTCGCTTTCAAAATTGGCTAAACTTATTCCTTTTTTAGAATATTTTAAGTTTATAAAAAATACCATAAAACAAAACCAATACGATAAATTGATTGTTTTTGGACCTCATGTAGGTATTTTTTTAAGTAAATTTTTAAACAAATATTATAAAGACAATTATATCTTTGATTACCGTGATTTGTCTATTGAGCAATATAAAGTATTTAGTTATCCGTTTAAGAAATTGCTTGATGGCAGTGTAGCGAACGTAATATCGTCTCCTGGATTTAAAAGATGTTTGCCAGATAGGAAGTATTATATTTCACATAATTTTAATGCAGATGTTGTACGTTCAACGATTGGTCATCGTCGTTCTACAGGTTTTAATGTTGAGAATGGAATTGATGTTCTTACAATTGGTGGTATAAGGGATTATGATGCTAATAAATCAGTAATAGATTCTCTGGCTAATTTGGATGGGGTTAGATTACGTTTTATTGGTAAAGGTCCATCCGCAGATGCGTTGGAAACATATTGTAGGGAAAAGGACATAAAAAACGTGATGTTTCAGGGATTTTATCAAAAAGAAGAAGAAGAGGGGTTCATATTATCATCAACCTATTTGAACATCTTTTATCCAAGAATTATTACTCATGACACAGCTTTATCAAATAGATTTTATAATTCTTTAATTCATCGAAAACCGATGATTGTTACGAAAAATACAACTCAGGGTGATTATGCATACAAATATGGCCTAGGTTTAGTAGTAGATAACTGCAATAATCTTTCTGAGCGCCTTTATAGTTTTGTTAAAGAAAATGACTATGAAATGTATGCTCATAGATGCGATGCTTTATTAAATATTTTTTTAAAGGATCAAAAAGAATTTGAGGATATGGTTAAGAATTTTATAAAATAGTTCCAAACGCAAAGAATGAAGATATCAATAATAACAGCAACATATAATAGCTCATCTACACTAAAAGATACCCTCGAATCTGTTCTTAGACAGTCTTATAAAAATTTTGAACTGATAATTAAGGATGGTGGTTCAAAAGATGATACACTTTCCATTTGTAAAGAATATGAACCAAAATTTGAGGGTAAAATGCGTATTATATCAGAACCGGATAAGGGTATCTATGATGCGATGAATCAAGGGATAGCTGCAGCAACGGGGGATGTAGTTGGAATATTGAATAGTGATGATTTTTATTCTTCAAACACAGTTCTTTCAACTATAGTTTCAGAGTTTAAAAGACAAAAGGATATTGATGCTGTTTATGCAGATGTGAAATATGTGGATGGGAAAGATACTAGCAAACTTGTACGGTATTATTCTTCGGGTATTTTTAGCCGTGGCCTGATGAGGTTAGGTTTTATGCCTGCTCATCCTACATTCTACTGCAAGAAGAGTACTTATGAGAAGTTTAAACTTGACGGAACAAAAATAGACGGTTTCAAGGGAAATCCTAATTGTGCTTATTTTAATACAACTTATAAGATTGCGGCAGACTTTGAGAATCTTCTTAGAATGATTTTTGTGGGTAGAATAAAAACACGGTATATAAAAAAATGTCTGGTAACCATGCGGAATGGAGGAGCATCATCAAGTGGGATTGCCAGTCATAAGCAAATCAATAAAGACCACCAGCGGGCTTTCAAAGAGAATGGGGTGTATTCCAACGTGTTACTGGAGTCACTTCGTTATGTGTATAAGGTGGGAGAATTGTTATTGGGCAAGATTAAGCGTTAATGAATGGTGTTCGGAAGTTTATATTCTTTATGAGTCAACTTTTTTTAGGCTAAGACACATGCTATTACTCTCATTTATTTCAACAAAATCCTTGTTTTTAATCAATAGCAGAGTACAGTTTGTTTTATAAAATAGAAGACAACTGAACTTGAAAATCAACCATGAATAATTCCGTTGTAAAGAGTATTGCAAGTGAAGTTGCTGGTTCTCTTGTAGAATGTTCCTTTAAAACATTGGCTATTGAAGCAGGATTCCCAGCAGACCTCTTTATTTCGCCTTTAGCAAAGGGCTTGGTTTTGGGGCTTGTGAGTAACTGTTTCAACGACTGCTCAGAGATGACACTCTCTATAAATGAGAAGAAGAAATTGAATCGCGTTTCATCTGCGGCATTACAGACATTTAGGGAGATGGCAGAGAAAGATGGTGTTGTGGCTTGGGAAATGAACATTGATCCGGCATATTTTGATTATGCTTATGAAGTGGCAGAACATGCTACGTTAGAAGCAATTAAACAAAGCGAGAAAAAAAAGATTGATGTTTTGGGCCGCTACTATGGAAGGCAATTTTATAAAGGCAATACGGACTGGCAAGATATGCATCAGATAATAACGATGACAGGATTGCTAACTTTCCGTCAACTTGTAATGATAAGATTGATTTCTGAAGGATTTAAGGGATTAGACGCGAAACTATTTATAGGGAACCCGTCAGCATGTGTAGAGGTCAACAGGTTGAAGGATTATGGTATTTGGCAAACTGCGGGAGCAGCATTGGGAATTGATGAGACGGCACCACTCCAATTGGGGAACATCTATCCTACATATTATTCCGATCAAGTATGCGAAGAGTTGATGCTAGACCGTATTTCGGATGAAGATGTTCAGATTGTTACTGATAGTTTGCACTTGACAAGTAAAGGAACTCCCCTAAGGGAACTAACGGAAGAGGAGTTTAAAGAAAAGACAACATTTAAAGTAGATGGAGAAACGCTCATCTTGCCCGGCGGGAAAAGATATGGTGGTGATACGGATGAGGATATGTTTCTTCAAGATTTAGCAAGGAGGAAATAAATACGTGCCATAGGAAACCCTCTAAACATTGAATCATAAAATATCCATTTCATCCAAATAGACCTATTAACATCGAATTATATTGGTAGAGTGAGCGTATATTACTAATTTCGCAATTTATACAGAGAAAAAATTTGTCTTACTATGGATTTACCTGATTGGCTATTGATCATACCGCCAGTAATGTCTTTCCTGGCAGTAATGTGGATCTACTTTAAAATCCTGAAGCTGGCTAAGGTGAAGGAACTGGTAGATAACCCTAATGCACGAAAACTGCAGAAACTACCGGTGCCGGTACTGGGTGGTCTGGCGGTGTTCTTTGGGGTGGCCTTTGGCATGCTGGCGTCTAGCACCATGACGAATCTGTGGGCCATGGCACCGGTGTTCACGGCCATGGTAATCATGTTGTATGTGGGCTGGATGGATGATATCTTGAGCCTGTCGGCCAAGACGCGTCTGGGAGTGGAAATAGTTGTCATCCTGGGAATGTGTCTGGGCACGGATGGCTGGGTAGATAGTCTGCACGGGCTCTGGGGAATAGGGCAGTTCAGCCTGTTTATAGCAGTACCCCTCACGCTGTTTGCGGGGGTGGGCATAATCAATGCCATCAACATGATAGATGGAGTGAATGGGCTCTCTAGCGGGTTGTGTATGTGGTGCAACTTTATCTTTGGCTTTGCCTTGCTGAAGAGTGGCGATGTGGCGGATGCGGTACTGGCATTCTGCATGACAGCGGCTCTGATTCCGTTCTGGCTGCACAATGTGTTTGGAAGGACATCGAAGATGTTCATAGGTGACTCAGGCACTATGGTGCTGGGAGTGCTGATGGCCTGGTTTGTGATTCAGATTCTGCGGCATGACACGGTAATTTGGTGGACGGAAATTAAGGAGGTTAGTCTGGTGGCATTCTGCCTGGCGGTGCTGGCGGTACCAGTAGCGGATACCATCCGGGTAATGATAGGGAGAATAAGGAAAGGAAAGAGTCCTTTCTCTCCAGATAAGACGCACCTGCATCATATGTTTATTAAATTTGGCATGTCGCACGCCATAACCACTGCTACCATAGTGGGAATAGATATCGTGATAGCCTTGCTGTGGTACTTCTCTTACAAGGTGCTGGGATGGAGCCAGGAGGCACAGTTCTACCTGGTGGTATTCCTGGGTGTGGTGCTGGTGTGGGGTACCTACAGTGTAATGAGGCTGATAGAGAAGAAGAATCCGGCTCTGCAGAATAGGCTGGCTTCGGCCTCTCTGGCGCATACCATAGAAGGGCGTGTATGGTGGCATGTAATTCAGCGGTGGCTGGATGCTCCGGAAATCCTGTCGGAGCGGAGGGCGCTGCGAAGGGAACGAATCCTGGAGGAAAGAAACCAGCGTAAGTTTGTGAACGAGCGGGGCGGTGAAAAAGATAAAGGGCAGGTCTGAATGACCTGCCTTTTTTTTACCTCACCATCCTAAACATCTAGTGTCAGTTACATATCCTCCATGGATAAGCCTATCTGCTTAACGGTATATTTCCCCAGTTCCTTATTCAGTGTAGCCACTTTTTCGGCCAGTTCCGTGGGGTTGAACTTCCTACGCTGGCGTTTTATTTCCGCCACTACAGCCGTCTTGTCTATTTCGTTCAGAGCTATCATATCTATTTCATTCAGATCCTTCCGCTCCCAGTAGTTGCCTACCCTTGTCACCCGTTCTTCTTCCATCCATTTTTGGCGGAAATACTGTTCCAGCACCAGACCGGTATATTGCTCATAGCCCTTTTCCACTATTTCCAGAAGCAGGTCGTTGCGCTCCATTTCTACCAGTGCCTGGTTGCGCTGAATGAATCGGAACCAGAAACGCAGGAAACAGTCGTCCAGTTGCCATCTGGAATTCCTGCCATTGGGCTTGCTGAACATCGGTTGTTGGCGGTGAATATAGCTATAGTATTCCTCCAGGTTGTCCAGGTATGCCCCTGTATTCTTGCCTATGGCACCATCTATCTCGCTCTGGGTGTTCATGCCCGAAGCTATCAGCTGCAGAATGCTCAGGTAGTTGGCGTAGTCTTTGCCGAATTCAGACATGATAAGCTCTGTGCCTTCAGAGAGATATGGCGATCCCGCTTGAGTGGCCCATCGCAGCATTTTCGCCTTTGTGGTAGCCTTGGCATCCATTAGCCATGCCACATACTTGGCCACTCCACCCGTCAGTGTGTACAGGCAGAGCAGGTCTTCCGGTGTATATTTAGGATTATGGTCATGCAGAATCTGCTTCAGTATGCCGATGCGGAATGGCAGCATGTTTAGTCGGCAATCCTGTCGCCCATAGAGAGGTTCATCTTCATTGTCGAAAAGTTTGTGCATCATATTATAGATACTGCCACACGCCACCATATTGACCTTTGATTTCTCATGATAGCGGTCCCACAAGTCCTGTATGTGGCTAGGGATGGCCGGATTCACTTTCAGGAAATTCTGGAACTCATCCAGCACCAGGGTAAAGTGGTTCTGCTGCCCATAGCGTAACAGTAGCTCAAAGAACTGGGCAAACGTATCCATGCGGCCATAGATCTGAAGTCTCAGAGCCTGCTGGGCTGCTTCCTGGAACTTTTCAGTGAGCACCCGTTCATTGTCTTTCGATACATATAGGTAAAGCAAGGGCTGTTCACCATATACGGCACTTCTAGTAAGCAGTGTGGTTTTACCTACACGTCTTCGCCCTACCAGAACCGTCAACCGCCCTTGTTCTGTGGATTGTTCCCAGTTTGCCTGGAGTATACCTAGCTCCTTTTCTCTGTCGTAGAACTTCATATATAATCGTTGTTAATTTAATGGCCATTAAGTTAATCATCATTGCAAAGGTAATATTTATTTTGTATTTAGCCACTAAATTAAGGAAAAACTTAATACCTACGCCACCTCTAGGAGCCCTTCTAACCTTCACCTCACCACCCTAAACGCCTGGTGGCGGTTCCTTATAGGTTGAAGTATTAACCCCTAGAGGTTTTATGCAACTATTAGTTACTTTTCTTGAGGTAGAAGTATTATCTTTGCATTAGCCCAAATATTTTTCATTATCTATTTGCACAATTAGACAAAAAATGTCTATTTTTGCAAATGTAATAGTGAATACAAAAAATTATGAGCGTAGCAAGTTGGATAAATGATAAGCCGTTTAGAGGCAATTACACCTTCACACACGATGAGGTGACGCAGGCATTTCCTGACATGAGTGCCGGCAGCATTGCACGTGCGCTGACCAGGGAGGTAAGCAAGGGCCGGATTATGTCGCCCTTGCGCGGCTTCTACGTTATAGTGCCAGATGAGTATGTGCTGCGCGGGGCTGTACCGCAGTCTTTTTACTTGGACGACATGATGCGCCACTTGGGCCGCAAATACTATGTGGCTCTGTTGAGTGCTGCTAGCTATCATGGAGCTTCGCATCAGGTTCCGCTGCAGTTCAGTGTGATGATAGAGCCCCCCGCTATGCGAGACAAGAAGGGAGAGAAGTACCTTACGCATTTTTTCTGTAAGAGCCACATACCTGAAGCATACGTGGAAAGAAGGCAGACACGGACGGGCTACATTAACGTGTCTTGTCCTGAACTGACGGCTGTAGATTTGCTGACGTATCAGGCTAAGACAGGGAGCGTTTCGCGGGCGGCCACCGTTCTGGCCGAGCTGGTGGAGAAACTGGATTTCGGGCGTATGGGGACTGACTTCGTAAAAGAGGTGCCGGTAACCAGTCTGCAGCGCCTGGGCTATATTCTGGACGAGGTGCTGGAAGAAGGTGAAAAGGCAGAGGTGGTGTATGGCCTATTGAAGTGTGCCGGTTTCGGACTCCAGTATGTGCCTTTAAAGGCTGGAAAGAGCAGCCAGGGGTGCGAAAGAAACACTAAGTGGAAAATTATTGTGAATGAAACAATAGAGATTGACGAGTTATGATACCAGAGCGATATATTACGGAATGGAGTGAGAAAGCCCCGTGGGTGGTGAATAAATTTATTGAACAGGATTTGATACTCTGCCGTGCGTTAGTATCAATTTATAGCGATGCATTTCTTGCAGAACATTTGGCCTTCAGAGGCGGCACGGCACTGGGGAAGTTGTATCTAAAGCCACAACCCAGATATTCAGAGGACATCGACTTGGTGCAAGTGAAGGCAGAACCCATCAAGGAAACTATACGCCATCTAAGGGATGTGCTGGCTTGGCTGGGCGAGCCGGTAGTAAAGCAGAAGAAACACAATAATACGCTGGTGTTCAAGGTGCAACCCACTGATATGGATGCTGGTGAGATTCACTTGAAAGTAGAGATTAACTGTAAGGAGCATTTTAGTGTTTTTCCAATGGTAAAAGTGCCATTCTCGGTGGATAGCTCATGGTTCAAGGAGGCTTGCGAGGTGCTGACGTATGAGTTGGCAGAGCTTACAGGGACAAAGTTGCGAGCTGTGTATCAGCGGAGAAAGGGACGTGATTTATTTGATCTGTGGAAGATATTGTCAATGCATCCCGAATTGGATAAAGGGAAAGTGATGGAAAGCTATGAGCGGTATCTTGGTTTCACGGCATCTCACCTGCCTACGTACAAGGAATTTGTGCTTAATATGGATGGAAAATTACAAGATGAGGAATTCTTAATGGATACGGAAATGATTCTTGGGCCGCAAGTGGAGTATAATCCGCAAGTAGCATGGGAAAAGGTGAGAGCGGAGTTGGTAGAGAGGCTTAATCCAGAAAAATAATCGCTATTAATTTAATGACCATTAAGGTAATTGTGCGTAAACCAGCGGAATCTCAAAAAAAACATATTCCGCTGGTTTACGCATTTTCCCCTCACCATCCTAAATGCCAGGTGGCGGTTTTTACTGCCATAAAATCAAAAAAGTGTAATTTTCAGTTGTGTGAATAAGGGAAAAAGTGTAATTTTGCAAGTGTAAAAACAAGGAAAAAGTGTAATTTTACTATGCTTTACAGAAAAATCAGCGCTGGTATTGAGGCACATCTACGTTCTGGTAGCGACAAGATAATGATTGTAGAAGGAGCCAGGCAGATAGGTAAATCGTACATCATACGCGCAGTGGGCAATAAGCTTTTCAAGAACTTCGTCGAGGTGAACTTTGTCAAGGATGATGAAGAGGACGGACTCTTTCGTGATATTCACAAATTGGATGAGTTCTATATGACTCTGAGCATGGTTGCAGGTGGAAAGTTGGGCGCTAAGTCCGACACACTTGTCTTCCTGGACGAGATACAACACTATCCTCAGTATCTAACCCTCCTGAAGTTCCTCAGAGAGGAAGGTAAGTTTACCTACATAGCCAGTGGCAGCCTGCTCGGAATCGCCCTTCGCAATACGGCATCAATACCTGTTGGCAGCATCATCCGTAAGCAGATGTATCAGCTTGACTTCGAAGAGTGGCTCATGGCAGAAGGTTGGGGTAAAGAGGCTCTTGACTATGTGCGTGACTGCTACAAGCGGCGGGTTCCAGTCTCTGAGGCGCAGCATCAGAATCTGCTGAGTGAGTTCAGAAAGTACCTGCTGGTGGGCGGTCTGCCCGATGCTGTCAACACCTACATGGAAACTCACAACATCGTCCGAGTCAGGGAGGTCCAAGAATCTATCCGTAACCTGTACAAGGAAGATGCCGCCAAGTACGAGAAGGAGTCAAGCAAGAAGCTCCTTATTCGCCGCATCTACGATATGATTCCGTCTCAGATGGAGAACAAGAAGAAACGTATTATAGCAAAGAACATTCGGGGCAAGAAAGGAGACCGATTCGAGTGGTATGCCGAAGAATTTGAATACCTCATTTCTTCAGGCATCGCCCTTGATGTTCATGCTATCTCCAATCCCAAATATCCACTGTCGGAATCTGTTCACAAGAACCTGCTGAAACTGTATCTCAACGACGTAGGATTGCTCACAGGACGATTGTACGAATACAATATAACCCCAGTGATGAAGGATGAACGAAGCATAAACCTCGGTTCGGTTTACGAGAGCATGGTGGCTCAAGAGTTGAGGGCACATGGGCATGACCTCTTCTATTATGATAACGCGAAGAAGGGCGAGGTGGACTATTTGGTAAACAATGCGGCAGGAATGACGGTATTGCCTATTGAGGTAAAATCAGGTAAAGACTTTACATCACATAAGGCACTTGACAAATTTCTGGCAGACAAGGAGTACAATATCCCAGCGGGCATCGTACTTGACAATGAGCGCGAGGTTTATACAAAGGATAATGTCACCTACATGCCTATATATTATATAATGTGTATAGAGCGAGCAGAGATCCCTGAAGGTGACTGCATTTTCTAATCATCAATGTAATTAACCTAAAATATTAAAATCGGCTACCTCTGTGTAGCCGATCTTTTTTTCATCTCACCATCCTAAATGCCAGGTGGAGTGTAGGCTAAACGGTTTTATAGGTTTCAATAGTGATTTCAGTTTCAAATTTACGCACATAGATTAAGTCGGTGATGGCAAAATTCATGTGGGAAAAGAGGTTGTGGAAGGCTTGTGTAAGGTGCAGATCCTTAGTTAGATACGGGTTAAGGCCCTCATTCCAGTTGGGTGGCGGGCAGTTCATGCCGGTGAGGCTTTCGAACGGCATAGTTCTTTCAAGATGATTTATTATCTTTACCCCAAAACTTAACACACAGTTCAATGACATTCGACAAGATTCTTGATAATGACACTAAGAAAGCAAAAGAGTTCCTTGAAGCACACCAGAGCGGGACGCCATCTGCATGGCGTGAGAAAGCAGAATGGAGGCGTGAGAATTGGCCCTGGCTGCGTCATTCTCAAATGATAGCGGCGAAGGTACTACTCCAGATGAAAGAGATGGGGCTGACGCAGAAGGCTCTAGCTGAGCGAATGAATTGTACCCAGCAATATGTTTCTAAGATATTGAAGGGCAAGGAGAATATGTCGCTTGACACACTTTCAAAACTGGAAGAAGCACTTCACATTCACTTGATTTATGATGAACAAGTGATGCATTCTGGCAAGGTGGCTGAAGATGATACATTGTAATTAGTATAAAAAAATGTTCACCACTTGGTGTAACACCAACTAGTGAACATTTTTTAAGACAGTTCTAGGACCGTTAGAAGCGATAGCCCAGGACCACTGCTGCTGATGCCTGGTGTGCATCGTCGTTCAAGGCATCGTCGAATACCTTGCTTACGCCGTAGTCCATGTCAAGACCGAGTTCTAGTCCTCCTTTAAAACCATAGCGTATGCCGGCCCGAAGTCCGCTTTCTAGGCTGTTCATGGTATCGAATTTGTCTTTAGAAAGAACGGGTGCCACGTAAACACCGGCTCCCAAGACGAGGTTGTCCACCACATGGAAGTTGCACATCACTGGTATCTGCATATAGAGAGGGCGGAACTTGATGCTGTAGCCAGATTGGTAGTCGCAACCTTTAGAGGTGATGAGAACACTAGGTTCAATGCCGATGAGGCTGTTGATGCGGAACTCGTAACCAGCACCTATCTTCCAAGAGAGGATGGCATCGGAACCGGCATTGTCGTCAATGTTTGACACGCCTACACCTGCTTTCACTGCAAACTGTGCATTTGCGCTCAGGGTGCATCCCAGCACCAGCATGAGCATAAGGATTACTTTTTTCATTTTTTTAGTTTAATAGTTAGGTTAATCTACTTTTTCTTCATGCAAAGATAAGGAAATTATATGTGGTGGCAAACTTTTTCTTATCTTTAGCTTTACTGAAGATACTCCGTCTCGGAAAAGCTCAAATAAATTTGGCTTTCCTCTCGTCTTTCCGTATCTTTGCACCTGATGTAGTTTAAGTATGATGGATTTTAGAAAATTCTTTTTAGGGCTGTTTTCCTGTTTCATGCTGCTGTCTTGCGGGGATGATGTGCTGGCCGAGGTGCCGGTGGATTCTGTTCCGGTGAGGCGGGTGGCATACACGGGTGCAGTTCCGGAGTGCCTGAAGGCGGAGACGCTGCGGGTGCTGGATATAGGCAACTCGTTTACGCAGGATGCCACGGCGCTGCTGCCGGGACTGGTGCAGGGCAGTGGGAGCGATGTGAGCCGGATGTGCCTCTACACTCTGGTGAGGGGCGGTTCCAGTTGGCGCACCTGGGCCAACTGCTGGAAGGGCGAGGATAATGCGTCGATAGCCTACGGTAAGATATTTGGCGGTCTGGATCAGAAAGTAGAGGGCGAGGGAAGCGCTCAGAGCGGTCAGGCTAGCCAGGAATTGATGCAGCGGGTGCTCACGGAGGTACAGTGGGACCTGATTGTGATTCATCAGGTGTCTACCTGGTCTGGGGAGTTCCACCGCTGGAACGAGGACAACTCGGCGGGCGGTCTGGATGAGTTGTTGGAGATTATCCGGACTTATCAGCCTGAGGCGAAGCTGGCCTTCCTACTGGTGCATTCCTCCAACAGCTATTGTGAGCAGCACGGACTTACTACCCAGCAGCGTTGGGAACAGATTGTAGACTCGGCCCAGAAGATGCAGGAGCAGTACGGGGTGGAACTGGTGATTCCGTATGGAACGGCCGTGGAGAACCTGCGGCTCACGGAGTATAATGATGAGTATGGATTGTGCCGGGACAACCATCACCTGGGTATGGGCCTGGCGCGCTATGCAGCTGCTGCAGCCTACTATCAGGCACTGGTGGCTCCGCGCAGTGGCATCGATATAGAGGGCAATGCCTACCGCTATGCGTGCACGCCGGGCGATGGGGGCTCTTCTACCAAGTCTCAGCCCGTGGATGTAACGGATAAGAATGTGGAGACCGCCTGGAAGGCTGCGAAGGAAGCTTGCAGGCGATGGAATGAATTAATGGAAGGCGGAATTTACACAAAATAGTTCGGAAAAATGTAGTTTTGGTACACAAAACCGAACTTTTTAGTGTAATATTGGGCTTAGCATCTTGTTCCCATGGGGGAGATTACATCCTTCTGCGCAGTGATATGCGGCAGATATTTCTTCATAAACGGAATCAGTAGGGCTGAAACACCGAAAGCTATCAGTAAGGTGAGGAGGATGCTCACCGGCCCACTGCAGAAGTGCAGAACCACAGGCTTCACCGCCTTAATCACCAGCACGTGAATCACCAATATCATGATGGAATAACGTCCGCAGTACGACAGGACAGGCAGTTTCTTCAGCATCTTGCTCAGCAGAATAATACCCAGTGTACCTAGGATGCCCCCTGCATAAAGGCTAAAGATATCCACACTGTACTGGTTCCGGCGGTAGTTCACATAGTGCGCCAGAAGCATGACCACGGCAAAGCAGACGATGACGAACAGCCCGTTGTATTTATCATATTTATTCGGCTGAAGCAGGTGGGTATACCTGCGGAACAGATAGCCACACACAAAGAAGGGAAGGGCCGTCATGGCAGAGTCTATATTTCCAGGGAGATTGATCCTGAGCGGCCGGAACAGCGCATAGCCGACACATCCTACCAGCAGAGAGAAAACACTGATCAGTGTCACCATGTGCTTCTGGCTCAGGCGCCGGCTCAGCAGGTATATTCCATAGAAGATATTGTTCATCAGGAACAGTCCCCAGAGGAACCAGATGGCCCCGTTGTAAAAGATACGCTCCGGCCAGATGAAGTCGATGAGCGACTGCAGTCCGCCGTATTCATTCTTCCCCAGCAGAGCTGCCACATTCACGGGAATCACCGCCGTGATGAAATACCAGGCCAAGAAAGGAATGAGCAGCTTGTTCGTCTTTCGTCTCAAGAAACCCTGATAGTTCTCATAGGTACTGAAGAAGAGTCCGGAGAGGAAGAAATACAGCGGCATGCGGAACATGCCCATGGTATCCCTGAGTGGGTAGTTCTTCAGGTCAAAACTACTCATTACATGGGCCAGGACCACCAGGAAGATACAAATTCCTTTGGCCAGATCGATAAACTCTATTCTCTTTTTTTCTTCAGTAGGCATGATAGGTGCAAAATTAGCATTTTTTCGACGAAATGTAAAAGAAAAGACGTATCTTTGTGCTGATGAAGAATCAATTTGTTATCTGGGAAGACCTGGACAGGCGGTTTGGAGCTGGGGTGTTTTATACAGCCCTAGTGCTTATGCTGTGCTCTTATGCCTGGTTTTCTTTCAGGGTGTGGGATAATGAGATGCATGAGATTCTTATTTTCATCCGGCGCCTTCCCCTGATACTTTTCGGCATTCGTATCGTATTACTGGGAGGCAGGCATCCGAAGTACATGCTGGGATGTCTGCTGGTTTCGGCAGTGCTGTTTATGTCTTCACGTATCACCGACAACCGGGAACTGCTGAGGCTAGGTATGGCGGTGATGGCATCGAGGGAGGTCCGAAACAGGATTACCGTGAGGATTTACCAATGGCTATACCTGTTGGTCCCTCTGGCAGGACTGATTCTTTACCTGCTGGGGGTAGCCTTCGACTTACAGACCCATGAACTGGGGATGGAGGGGCATTCCTGGGGACTGATAAACCCGAATGTGCTGGCCATGCTGCTGTTTGGCTTCCTGCTGTCTGTCCTGCTTTACGTACCGCTGCGCCGGAATGGAGCAGTGCTGGCGGTGTGCTGGACGGCTGCTGCCGTGATATGGGTGCTCACACTGAGTAAGGCCGTAGTACTGGTGTTGGTTTTGCTACCGCTGTTTTACATGAGCTTGAAGAAGTGGAAGCCATCGGCCAGTTTGCTGGCGCTGGCCCCATGGGGTGGCTTGCTCTTGTCGGTGGCACTGCTGCTCTATTTCGGTCCTTCGGATGGAGAAAGCACATTTGAGAGCCGGTTCAGTATTCCTTACCTGTCTTATCAGGAACATGGGCTAACCTGGCTGGGTCACCGAATTTCTCCAGTGGCCGAAGATCTCCCGCTAGACAACGTGTACTTGCGTCATTTTCTCATTTCGGGCATCCTTCCGGGAGCGTGTGTCCTGACTTTCTACAGCCATTATCTGTATCGGATGGGGCAGGTGGGGAACCCCATGCTGCTGGCCATGCAGTGCAGTGTGCTGCTGATAGGATTCATGGAGTTCTTTCCTCTGGATATCGTTCGGAATTTTTTAATACTGTTTTATTTCATCGATGAGGATGGGCTTAGGTTCTTTAAGAAGGCATAGGTGGTGCTGGTGGTTTTTGCCCGTGGTGCTGGTGGCTGGCGTGGTCGTGTGGCTGTACAGTCCCTGGTGGGTGAAGAGCCAGTGGGAACATCCGTATGGGCGGATAGGTGATATTCCTGTGCCAGAGGGGTATGTGCGTATTCCGGACAGCGGGTCAGGATTTTCCAATTTTCTTCGGGACCTTCCCTTGCATAAGGAAGGGAGTAAGGTGAGGGAGTATATAGGAAACGGGGTGAATGATACCATTCAGCCGTATAATTACAGGGTAGTCAGACTGCCTCTTCTTTCCCAGAATGAGCAGTGTGCCGATGTGTGTATGCGCCTTAGGGCAGAGTATCTTTTCCGGGAGCGTAAGTTTTTCCAGATTCATTTCGACGATACACAGGGGCAGACCCATCGATACTGGTGGGGTGGCTGGCGCAGGGAGTTCATCAAGTATATGCGAAAGGTTTACCGAGTAAGTAATACAGAGTCTATGAAAAATGAGATGGATACTCGGGCATTGACCGACATGCAGGTGGGCGATGTGCTGGTGTACGACTGGAAATCGAGGGAGAATGAAAAGTATGGGCATGCGGTGATGGTGGCCGACATGGCTGTGAACCCTGCTACGGGTGAGAAAGTGTTCATGCTGGTGCAAGGGAGTACCCCTGCCTGTCTGATTCATGTGATGAAGAACGTGAAAGACCCTATGGGCTCACCTTGGTTCCGGCTGGATCCTGATGCCCAGGAACTGGACTTCGGTTATGTGAAGTATTTCCCCGATGAACTTCGGCATTTCTGATAGGAGAGCAAGAATACGGATTCTTGAGCCAGATTCAAGGAATGAGTACGCTTTTAGTGGGTTAAAAAAGTAGAATAGATTTTGTTCCTATTCTTATTTTCTCTAACTTTGCCTTTGCAGAGATAAGATTTACATGTTTAACCTATAATATATAGCGTAAAAATGAAGAAAGTTTTATTGATGCTGATGTTCGTACTAGGTTGCGGAATCAGCGCAGATGCACAGATTGCAATTAAGGGTGGTTTAGGTGTGAGCAACGTCACTGGTGATGTGGACGGTGATGCTAATTTCCACTGGAAAATAGGTGCGGGCTATGAGTTCCGTATCAATGAACTGATAGGTATAGAGCCTAACGTTTTCCTGACTGGTAAGGGAACAGAACTGGCACATGACGTGACTTGGAGTCCTATATTCCTGGAAATCCCTGTGATGTGTAATTTCCATTTAGGCGACCACTGGGCATTGGGCGCTGGTGCATACGTGGCTCCTGTTCTTTCTGATGATGATGTAGACCTGAACACAGACTATGGTCTACGTGTAGGTGCGCGCTACGGATTCGACAGTGGCTTTGAACTGGGTGTGGATACCGACTTCGGTATAAACGATGCTTTCGACCACATGGATAGCAAGCACTTGAGCCTGTGTCTGACTTGCGGATATAGATTCTAATAAGGTTACAAGGGGACAGGTCCCGTGTAACGTAAGCAGCTTAAATTCCTATATCTTAAGCTTTTTATCTTACGTTACACGGGACCTGTCCCCTTGTAACCTTCCCTTGTAACCCAGTTTAGTGCGCAGCAATGAAGCGGGCCTGGGTTTCCTTGATGTGGTTGTACCCGGCAGTGTTCAGGTGCAGATTGTCGAAGCTGAAGAAATCAGGGGCATTGTAGATGTTGATGCCACTGGTGGTGTAAAGGTTCAGGAATGGGATGTTCTCTTCCTGGCACACCTTCTCCTGATGCTCCACATACTGGGAGATCTTCTTCATATTCAGGACCATATTCTTATAGTTCTCACGCCACTCTTCTGGCACCTTAGCCACCTCTTCAGGGTCTAGGGTCTTATTCTCCAAGAGAGGCACTGGGAGAGAGCTGAAGAAGAGAATCTTAGCCTCTGGAGCAGCCTGACGGAGCTTGTCGATGCAGACCTTAATCATGCGGTCCTGTTCCTCCAGTGCCACACCACGGGTTACATCGTTGGTACTAGCCCAAAGAATGTAGATGTCGTACTTCTGGCCAGAAGCGATGCACTTGTCGATCTGCAGCGGCAGATAACGGTCGTCGCCTGTCTTGATGGAGAAGCCTGCGCCTCCTATACCATAGGTAGTGACGGTGGCACGAAGCTTTTCAGCCCAGTAGGCCTTAGCCACGCCAGAAGCAGGAATTTCACTGAAAGAACCGCCAAAGACAGCGATTTTCTTTCCATAGTTGGGGGATGATTCATAATCCTGTGCACAGAGACCCAGGGCAAAACATCCACAAAGTAGAGTAAGCAAAAATTTTTTCATGGTTTATAGATAGTTTGATTTTGATGCAAAGATAGGACTTTTACAGGATTTTTACTATTTTTGCACCAATAAATCATGCTTAGAGGAATATGAAAACACTTAGCAACGGCAAACTGAGCATTCAGGTCAGTGAACACGGAGCCGAGCTCTGTAGCCTGAAGGCTGGCGATAAAGAGTATCTGTGGCAGGCAGACCCTGCATTCTGGAAACGTCATTCACCTGTGCTGTTCCCTATAGTGGGCGGCGTGTGGGAGAACGTGTACCGACTGGACGGTCAGGAGTACCACCTGAGCCAGCACGGCTTTGCGCGCGACATGGACTTTACGTTGGTGGGCCAGGACGACAGTAAGGTGCTCTATGAGCTGAACTACACAGAGGAAACCCTGGCCAAGTACCCTTACAAGTTCAAACTGTGCATAGGCTATGCGCTGGAAGACGACAAGGTGAGAGTCATCTGGAAGGTGATGAACCTGGACCAGAAGGAGATCAGTTTCCAGATAGGAGCCCATCCTGCTTTCTACTTCCCTCACTATGACGAGAAGACTACTGAGCGGGGGTATTTTGGTTTCGACAACCATCACCTGAGCTACATCCGCCTGAAGGAGAAGGGCTGTGCAGACCCTGACGTGAGCTATCACGTGCCCGTGAATGAGGAAGGCCTGCTGCCGCTGAATACCCACACCTTCGACATCGACACCTTTATTATAGAGAACAGCCAGGTGAAGGAAGTGACCCTGTACGACCTGCAGAAGAAGCCCGTACTGGCCCTGCAGTTCACGGCACCCGTGGTAGGCCTGTGGTCGCCCCCTGGAAAGAATGCCCCCTTTGTGTGCATAGAGCCTTGGTACGGTCGGTGCGACCGTGCCCACTACAGCGGCGACTACACCCAGAAGGACTGGATTCAGCACCTGCCGGTTGGTGAGGTGTTTGAGGCCAGCTACACCATACAGATTTTCTAAATGGCAGAACAAGAATACCCCCAAGTAAGACCCTGGGACAAGCACCGGTGGATGTCGCTTACACCACTGGTAGTGTTCCTGCTGATGTACTTGGTTACCAGCATCCTGCTGAACGACTTCTACAAAGTGCCCATCACGGTGGCCTTTCTGGTGAGTTCCGTATATGCGGTGGCCATCACCCGAGGCATACCCCTGGAGCAGCGTATCTCCCACTTCTCTGAAGGAGCCGGGAACCGCAGCATGATGCTCATGATCTGGATTTTCATCCTGGCAGGGGCCTTTGCCCAGAGTGCGAAGGCCATGGGCGCCGTGGATGCTACCGTGGTGTTGACCCTGCACGTGCTGCCGGAGAGCTGGCTGCTGCCCGGACTGTTCCTGGCCGCCTGCTTCATCTCCCTGAGCGTGGGCACCTCTGTGGGTACCATCGTGGCCCTGACCCCGGTGGCCCTGGGAGTGGCCCAGCAGACCGGATGCTCCCTGCCCATGATTACCGCTGTGGTAGTGGGAGGCGCCTTCTTCGGCGATAACCTGTCGTTCATCTCCGACACCACCATCATAGCCACCCAGACCCAAGGATGCAACATGCGCGACAAGTTCCTGGTGAACTTCCGCATCGTATTGCCAGCAGCCCTGGTGGTGCTCATCATCTACATCATTATGGGTCAGGGAATCCATGTACCCAACGAGCTTCCCCCAGTGGAATGGCTGAAGGTGATACCCTACCTGACGGTGCTGGTGACCGCCCTAGCCGGCATGAACGTGATGCTGGTGTTGCTGCTAGGTATCGTACTGACCGGAGTGGCCGGACTGATAGGCGGCAGCTACGACTTCTGGGGCTGGCTAGGCAGTATGGGCGAAGGCATTATGAGTATGGACGAGCTGATCATCGTGACCCTGCTGGCCGGCGGCATGCTGGAACTGATACGCCTGAACGGCGGCATT
>AUXO012678363.1_pt1 | contig 31605 bp, 25 predicted proteins | sample 768731 | NCBI WGS metagenome assembly AUXO01 (sample SAMN02715735, study PRJNA202380) | gut metagenome | biome: sheep rumen | host: Ovis aries | place: New Zealand: Palmerston North
CTTTTAGATTTTAACGAACAGATTGATGCACTGAGAGACGTAGCAGATTTACTGACTAACTCTATTCTCGACAATCCGTCCACATTTCTTCGAGACGGAGACGTTATTGCAAACGGCTACAACCAGGAACTGGATGAACTAAGAGAACTAATGAACGGTTCTGAAATGCTACTTGCCAAAATAGAGGAAGAGGAGAAGCAGAAGACCGGTATTGCAACTCTAAAGGTAAACTTCAACTCTGTTCACGGTTTCTATATTGAAGTATCCAAGTCTCAGGCAGACAAGGTCCCAGCGACCTACATCAGAAGACAAACTCTTAAGAACAATGAAAGATATATAACACCAGAGCTTAAAGCGCTGGAGGAAAAAGCATTAAGCGCCAAGGAAAGGGCCCTTGTTTTAGAAGCAGAACTCTTCAATGATCTCATCAGAAAACTGCAGCAGCAACTCCCTCGTCTAATCAGTCTTTCCTCAAAGCTGTCTATCTTTGATGTACTTATTGGCTTTGCAGATTTGGCAGAGAGAAGGAATTACGTCAGACCACTCTTAAGTGATCAGCACATAATCAAAATAGACAACGGAAGACATCCTGTTATCGAAACTCTTACTGATTCCCCTTTCGTCTCCAATTCTATCTGTCTGGATAAAAAACAGATGCTTGTTATTACCGGTCCAAACATGGGTGGAAAATCTACCTATATGAGACAGACTGCGCTTATTTCCATTATGGCAAGACTTGGTTCATATGTACCTGCTACCTATGCAGAGATTGGAAATATTGATCGTATCTTCACCAGAATTGGAGCATCAGACGATCTTTCATCCGGTCGTTCCACCTTTATGGTGGAAATGGAAGAAGCCTCTTCAATCATTAATAACGCAACAGCAAACAGTCTGGTTTTAATGGATGAGATTGGACGAGGCACCTCAACCTATGAAGGAAGTGCTCTTGCCTTGTCTATAGCAGAGTACATGTGTTCCAATGTTAAGAGTTTTACGCTGTTTTCAACTCACTATCCTGAGATCGCCTCTCTGGCAGATACCTACGATAACATTGAAAACATCTGTTTTAAAGCAAAAGAGTTTGAAGGAAAGATTGTCTTTATGTATCAGGCCAATAAAGGCTCTCAGAACTACTCATATGCAATTGAAGTAGGAAATCTTGCAGGCTTGCCTTCAGGTGTTATTTCTAAAGCAAAATCCTATATCAACACAATGAAAAAGCACTCTTCAATCAAAGAAGATATCACTGTAAGAGAAAGCAAGACTGTAAATAATAAACAGGCCGAGGCTGTAGAAAAGGTTATTTACAAAGAAAAAGACAGTGAAGTTGAAAATAGAATAAAGGAAATAGATTTGAATTCTATAACTCCGATTGAGGCCCTTAATATTCTTAACGAATTAAAAGGAAAGCTTCAGTAAGACAGACTTAAAATATTCCGCCATCAGGCGGAATATCTGTTTTTTTAGTTTAGATTCTGCATTCCCAGGGAATTTTTATCAATTCCGTAGTTTTCAAAGGTCTTACGCAAGGATTTTAAAACCTCACTCTGAATCTGACGAACGCGCTCACGGGTCAGACCAATCTTCTTTCCAACCTCTTCAAGAGTAAGAACATCCTCATCATTCAAACCAAAACGGTAAAGAACAACCATCTGCTGTTTTTCTGGAAGTTCATTAAACCAGACTCTTACAATCTCAACGACTTCTTTTTGATCGACATGTTCAAATGGAGAAACAAGTTTAGTATCAGGAACTACATCCAGAAGAGAAACTTCCTTGTCATCATCTGAGCCCCGAACACTTACATCAAGAGGACTGGTACCTTCAAGTAAGGATAACAGATTTCTTACTGTTTCAGGATCCTTGCCAGTTTCTTCAGCAATCTGCTGAATTGAAACAGGCTTCTGAATATCTTCTTCCTGAAGCTGACGTTTAACCTTGAGAATAATATTGATTTCTTTGATAACATGTACTGGCAGGCGAACAAGTCTGGACTGACACATAATTGCCTGTTCGATACTCTGGCGGATCCACCAGGTAGCGTATGTTGAGAATCTGAAACCTCTGTCAGGATCAAATTTCTGTACAGCATGAATCAGACCAAGGTTTCCTTCCTCAATCAGATCAAGAAGAGGAACACCTCTTGCCCGGTAATTTTTGGCAATCTTAACTACCAGACGAAGATTTGACGTTATCATCAGATCAATCGATCTTCTGTCGCCATCTCTAGCCTTGCGTCCAATTTCTGACTCTTCCTCTGAAGATAACAGAGGATAGCGACGAATTGAACTAAAGTAGTTTGATAACAGATCTACATTTTCACGCGAAGATGAAGTCTTGCCTCCCTTATATGGAGATACCTCTTTATCCAAAGTATCAGGAATATCGTGGAATTCGGAGCTTAGCTCCTCGGATTCATTTATATTGTTCATGAGATACCCTTAACATTTGTTGCTTGTTGTTATAATTTTATTAAGCAAAATTCATGCAAATTTTGCAACTATAAAAAAGTATAATTTCGCAGTTCTTCAAACTCCGCATTGCAAAAATGCGAATAGTATCTTGTTTTTTTATGTAGTTTTTATTTTGGTAAATAATTTCGAGGGTTTACAGAATTACCCTTGTAACGTATCTCAAAATGAAGCATCACACGTGAGGCATCGGTTGAGCCCATCTTGGCAATAACCTGTCCTCGCTTCACATTCTGACCTTCTTTAACCAGAAGCATATCATTGTGCGCATAAGCAGACAGGAACTCGTTATTATGATTAATAATCACAAGATTTCCGTATCCTCTAAGCGCATTTCCTGAATATACAACCTGTCCAGCTGCAGCAGCGTTGATGTTCTGCCCTCTAGAACCAGCAATATCAATACCCTTGTTAGAGGAAGAGAAGTTTCTGATTACGGTTCCTTTAGCAGGCCACATCCATGACACTCCCGATACAGATGCCGTCTTTCCAGATACTATCCTTACAGGAGCAGATTCATTTATCGCAGCAGGAGCCTTGTTTTCAGACTGAACCTGAGCTACTGAGGTAGAAGTCTTATCTTCAGAACCAGCTACAGGCACAAGTTTTGGATTGGTCTGAGCAGAGGCAATTGATTTTGATGTATCTAAATTAAGCTTCTGTCCAACCTCAAGAGAATAAGGTTTCTTCAGCTGATTTGCTTTAACTAGCTGAGAGAGAGTCAAGCCATGTTTCTTTGCAACTGATACCGCTGTATCTCCATTTTTAACAATATAAATCTTCTGATTATTTGCGACCGGGGCTACAGTAGTAGTTTTTGAATTCAGATGAATAATCTGTCCCACACTGATATTGTATGGAACGTCAATATTATTTTTCTGAGCAAGTTCTCTGTAATCTTTCCCATAACGGAAAGCAATAGAGTAAAGAGTATCTCCAGGCTTAACCTGATAGGTCTCATCATTAAGATTTACAGTCCTGGTATTGTAGGAACCTGCATCTGGGATGTAGGGTTTTGCCTGTTTGACATTACCTGAACTGTTTACATTTCCTCCAGAGGAAGAAACAACCTCAGAGTACGGTCTTACTACACCTGCCTGATTTTTTGATGGTGTGGAGGAATATACCCTCTGAGACTTGACATTCGAGCTGACGTGAACAGGTTGAGCATATTCAACTTCAGCTATCTTTTTAGGCTTGCTTTGATGATTAGTGCAGGCCGTAGCCAACACTGCACTTAAAAGAAAAAGAGTTAATTTATTATTCTTCATATCTTTACATGCAATCTGTGTATTTATAATTATTCTTACACAAATTCACGAAAAAATATAAAAATTTTTTTAAATTAGGATCTTATACGCAACAAAAATCACAATTAAGAATACACAGATCCAGCCGATTCTATCGATATATTTGCGGATTAAGTGCTCCATCTTATCTCCACCGATAAGAATAATAATCGCCTCAAGGAAGAATCTTAAACCACGACCCACGAAAGAAACGAGAATAAAGGAGAATATACCTAAAGCTCCGGCAGAGCCTTCATCTGCATAACGCTGAGCAGCACATAAACCTGCGGTTATAGCAATTACCTTATATGGGATTGGAGTGAAAGCACCAACAAAAACAAACAGGATGCCATAGGTTGTCAGATACTCAGCCGCTTTAGCTGCACTCTTCTGATAGTGCATAATCCTTATGAAATCACTGATATAAGGATCATATAAGTAATATCCAAGATAATAGCCGACTACAGCCCCAAGAACAGAGAACAGCACAGTCAGAAATGCATAGTAAAGAGATTTTCTACGCTGATAAACGCACATAGGAACCAGCATAACATCAGCAGGAACCGGCCAGAAAATTGATTCAAAAAAAGAATTTGCACACATGATAGGAGTTGCAAATCTATGATAGGAAAGCTTTTCAAAGATGTTAAATAGAGATGTAAAAATTTTCATAGGCAAATAAACTCTCATTTCATAATTGAGAGGCTTTTTCTCCGTTTAATTAAGGATTCTGTTTTTTTACAAGTAAAACAACGGATTCAACTGCTATACCTTCTTTTCTTCCAGTAAAGCCAAGTTTTTCAGTAGTTGTTGCTTTGATACTTACACGAGATATGTCAATATTTAAATCTGCAGCCACATTCTCTCTCATTGCAGGTTCGTATGCAGCCATCTTTGGAGCCTGAGCAAGAATAGTTGTATCAACATTATTAACAACATATCCTAACTCATGAACCTTAGCTACAACTTGTCTTAAAAGAATTCTGCTGTCTATATTCAGATACTTATCATCATTATCAGGAAAGAAATGACCGATATCTCCAAGACTTAATGCTCCTAATAAGGCATCAGAGATTGCATGAAGAACAACATCTCCGTCAGAATGAGCAAGAAGCCCCTGTTCATAAGGAACCTTAACTCCACCAAGAACGCACGGGCCCTGACCACCAAATTTATGAACATCAAATCCATGACCGATTCTAAACATTATCCTGTCCTTCCATTAGTCTTCGAGCCATTGCTAGATCTTCTGGAGTTGTAAGTTTAATATTGTCAGCTCTTCCCTCTACAATATCAACTGGATAGCCTAAAAGCTCTACTGCACTGGCATCATCTGTTATTGAAATATCAGACTCAACTGCATGATTCAATGCTTTTTTTAATATATCTGTTTTAAAAAGCTGAGGTGTGTACGCCCTAAATATTGATTCACGGGGAACCGTTTTTATTATTCTTCCATTAACAACCTGCTTTAAGGTATCAGCAGATCTGCAGGCTAAAATTGCTCCAATTTCAGATGAATTTACCTTACTACACAGTGCATTAAGATCATCTAAGTGAACAAAAGGTCTTGCGGCATCATGAACCATGACCCACGAAGTCTGAACATGCTCCAGACATAAACGCACTGTATCGGAACGTTCCTTTCCTCCTTCCGCTCTGATGATTCTAGGATTTTCAGATAAGGCAAGCTCATTGAAGTACTCGTCTTCCCGGCTTACACCAATAATAATATTGTTAACAGAAGGACATCTGAAAATAGCCTCAACCGTAAGCTCAAGAACAGTCTTTTTTCCTATAAGAGCATACTGCTTGGGAATATCCAGATGCATTCTTTTCCCAACGCCAGCGGCTGGGAGCACAACATCGATTTTAGTGCTTTCCATAAAAAGCATCCTATTTGGAAGGAGAAGGCTTATCTTCTTTTTCGATTACACGGTAAAAGGTTTCATCCTGTTTTACCATGCCTAATTCGGAGCGGGCAAGCTCTTCGACAACTCTATTTCCCTGTTTTAAATCGGAAATTTCGTCCTCTAGAGCTTGATTTCGTCTCTGAAGGCGCTCAGTATGAGAAGATGCGGCCTTCAGTTTCTGTTCAGTTTCTCGATACTGCAGTATTCCATTACGCCCACTGTATGTCTGCCATCCAAGGACAGCAATAATAGCTAAAAGAATAACGGCAAATATCTTCATAAAACTAAACTCTAGTGTTTATCCTGGTATTCTTTAGCGGCCTTGATGAAACCGGAGAATAGAGGATGTCCCTTTCTTGGATTTGAAGTGAATTCAGGGTGGAACTGAACACCAATAAACCAAGGATGCTCTGGATTTTCGATGATCTCAACCAGCTTATTGTCAGTTGAAAGACCTGCAACCTTTAATCCTGCATCAGTAATTTTCTTGATTAAAGTATTGTTAACTTCGTATCTGTGACGATGACGCTCAACAATATCGTCTGAACCGTAAAGTTCACGAACCTTTGAGCCTGCCTGCAGATGACATAGCTGACCGCCAAGTCTCATGGTACCACCAAGGTCAGATTTATCAGTACGTTTTTCAATCTTGCCTGACTCATCCTTCCACTCTGTAATCAGAGCTACAACTGGATACTTGGTCTCAGGATCAAATTCTGTTGAATTTGCATTCTTAAGTCCGGCAACATTTCTTGCGTACTCGATTAAAGCTACCTGCATACCCAAACAGATTCCTAAATATGGAATATTGTTCTCACGAGCATACTTGGCAGCAAGAATCTTGCCTTCAACACCGCGTTTACCGAAACCACCTGGTACAAGGATTGCGTCCAGACCTTCTAAAACAGAAATTCCCTTTACCTCAACGTCCTCAGAATCAATGTAACGGATATTTACATGTAGACGATTCTTAAGTCCACCGTGCTTTAATGCTTCATTTACAGACTTGTAGGCATCATGTAACTCTACATACTTACCAACCATACCAATGGTAACTTCACCAGTGGTATTAGCCTGCTGGTACAGAACCTGCTCCCAATCAGAAAGATCTGCTTCCTTACAATCTAAACGGAAACGATCAACAACTAACTGATCCAGGCCCTGACTCTTTAATAATGCAGGGATCTTGTAGATTGAGTCTACGTCTTTCATGTTGATTACAGCGTTCTCTTTTACGTTACAGAACATTGCAATCTTGTGACGCTCGTTAGCAGGAATACCATTTTCAGAACGGCATACAAGTACATCTGGCTGAATACCGATTGATAATAATTCCTTTACTGAATGCTGTGTTGGCTTAGTCTTAACTTCACCTGAGGTTGGCAGATAAGGAACAAGAGTTAAATGCATGAATAAAGCATTTTCTCTACCAATGTCAACAGCCAGCTGACGGATAGCCTCTAAGAATGGAAGAGATTCGATATCACCTACTGTTCCGCCAATTTCAACTAGAGTAACATCATTACCTTCACATCCTGCAAGGATCTTCTCCTTAATTGCATTTGTAATGTGAGGAATAACCTGGATAGTTGCGCCTAAGTAATCACCGCGACGCTCTTTTCTGATTACATCTGAATAAATACGACCGGTTGTGAAATTATTCTTTTTTGACATTCTTGCGTTAATAAAACGCTCGTAATGACCAAGATCAAGATCGGTTTCTGCACCGTCCTCAGTAACAAACACCTCACCGTGCTGAATAGGACTCATAGTACCAGGATCAACATTGATATAAGGATCCAGTTTCATTATGGTGACTTTTAGACCGCGAGCTTCGAGAACAGCTGCAAGAGATGCACCGGCAATGCCCTTACCAAGTGAAGAAACAACACCGCCAGTTACGAAAATAATCTTAGGAGAAGAAGACATAAAAACTCCGATTTAGTTTAACTTCAAACAGGAGATTATATCACACCAATTACAATCTTGACGAATGTGATCAGCGTTGCAAAAGTTTCCTATTTTATCCTATTGATTTTATTTATGATTAATAAAGTTTTGGGTTTTCAGTATGTTAGACTCTCTGTGCTGAAATAACTCTAGTAAGATCATTAAGTTTTGCCAGAGTCCTGTTAAGCACAGGGATACTTACAACCAGAAGATCTACATCAACCAGACAGACATTCTTTGCTGAATCGACGTGAGATTTTATTCCCAGAACATTCATCTTTTCGTTGGCAATAACAGTAGTAATATCGCGAAGGAAACCGGAATAATCCTCGCTTACAATTCTTACCGTTACAGTATAGCCGCTGTCAATATTAACGTTGCTGCCCCAGGTTGCATCTACAACTCTCTCAGGAAACAGTTCCTGCATTCTTCTGAATTTTTCACAGTCACATCTGTGAATAGAAATTCCTCTTCCCTGAGTAACAAAGCCGACAATCTCATCTCCAGGAATAGGCTGACAGCATTTGGCCATATGGGTCATAATATCACCCACACCTTCAACTATAATGCCGCTCTTGGTTTTGTTTTTCTTTAGAAGCTCATCATTCTGGCGTTTGTTTATGAGATCTTCGATAAGCTCGTTTGAATCGACAACTTCATCTTTATTCTTTTCAATATTCGCAGAAATGATACCAATGATGATATTAACTCCAATATCACCGGCACCAACATTTGCAAAGATGTCATCTACAGACTTCAGATTAAATCTTGAAAGCTTAAGCTTGAGAATAGAGTTAACCTGCTCCTTGCTGACATCAATTCCCTGCTTAACTAGTTCCTTCTCAATAAGACCAGCACCAAGCTCTTTATTTCTGTCAAAATCAAGTTTTCTGAAATAGGACTGAACCTTGTTTCTGGCTTTTGCTGTTTTCAGGAAGCCATTTTCAGAGTTGATCCAATCTCTTGAAGGATTAGGATTTTTAGAGGTAATAATTTCGACCTGTTCACCTGTTTTAAGCTTATAGGTATATGGAACAATTCTTCCATCCACCTTGGCTCCGATACAGCAGTGACCAACCATGGTGTGAACGTGGTAGGCAAAATCCAGCGGAGTTGCTCCTGTTGGGAGGTCAATTACTTCACCATTAGGTGTAAATATGTAGACTCGATCTTCAAAAACCTGATTCTTAAATTCTTCCTCAAGAGCTCCGGATTTAATCAGATCATCTCTCCATGAAAGAAGTTTTCTCAGCCAGTTAATTCGCTCCTCAACGCCCTGACTCTGGCCATTTCCTTCTTTATATTTCCAGTGAGCTGCCACTCCAAGTTCTGCAGAGTTATGCATACTCTTTGTTCTGATCTGGATTTCAACAACCTTGTGACCTTCGCCATAAACAACAGTATGAATGGACTGATATCCGTTTGGTTTAGGATTAGCAATGTAATCATCAAACTCTTTTGCAATGTGCTCAAAATTTGAATGAATTACACCTAAAGCCGCATAACACTCTTCTATTGTAGAGACAAGAACTCTGACAGCTCGGACATCGTACAGTTCAGAGAATTTAAGATGTTTTTTCTGCATCTTTTTCCAGATACTGTAGATATGCTTTGGTCTTCCGTATACAGAGGCTTCTATACCTTCATTCTTCAGCAGAGAGGATAAAGAAGAAACGAAGTTTTCAATGTACTTTTCCCTGTCAACTCTTCTCTCGCCTAAATCAGAAGCAATTTCCTTGTAGGTATCAGGATGCAGGAATTTGAATGCAAGATCCTCAAGTTCCCACTTTAGCTGGCCGATGCCAAGTCGGTTGGCAAGAGGAGCATATACATTTGAGACTTCCTTGGCGATAAGATACCTTGATTCGGGAGACTCCTCCTTTGCGGCGCGAATAACAGCAATTCGTTCTGCAAGCTTGACTACAACTGCTCTAACGTCCTTAACCATTGCAAGCAGCATACGACGGACTCTATCCACCTGTTCTTCAGTTGCATTGGAACTTGTTAAAGTCTGTAGAGAACGAATAGCCTCCATATCCTTTACGGCAAGAAGCAGAGTGGTAATTTTTGGACCAAACTCTTCTCTGATGTCATCAAGCTTTATGAAACCACTTTCATACGCAGGATAAATAATTGAAACCTCAAGGGAAGGAAGATCCATGTTGAGGGTCATCAGAATTCCTACGATTTCTGATGAAATATGATTAAATCTCGCCACCAGATCATCAGGATTAACGAAGTCTTCTTCAACTTCGGTCTTTCTTATACAGCGCAGAACAAACTCATTGGTTTTTGAAATAGCATCCTTGTATTCGGCAGAAAGCTCCAACGCCTCCACCCACTTAGCAAAATCAAAACTTGCATTATGAGTCTGTCTGATTGCAACCATATAAAAACCTTACTACAAAGTAAATTCGAGAACCATCTCAACATGGGTAGTGCGAGGAAACATATCGCATACTCCCCACTGTTTAATTTTATAACCTGACTTTATCAGCTCAATAGTATCACGTGACGCAGCAAGAGGGTTACATGAAATGTAAACTATTTTTTTCACCTTTTTCTTTGCCAGGAAAAGAGTTGCCCTTTTAGCGCCTTCTCTGCCGGGATCAAGAACTACGGCATCATAGTCAGCTTTAGCCCATTTCTGATTTTCAAACAGTTCCTCAAGATCAGCTACTTCAAACTTCACATTTTCTAGATTTTGCTCTTTAGCGTTGGCTCTAGCATCCTCGATCATCTTGGCAACAATATCAACGCCAACAACATTTGCTCCTTCCTTAGCCAGAGGCATGGCAAAATTGCCCAGGCCACAGAATAAATCCATAACAGATGTATTCTTGTCAGGAGCAATCATCCCAAGCACTGTCTCAAGCAGCTTGTCGTTAATCTTTTTATTGACCTGTACAAAAGAAGATGGATTACATTTGATTTTTACACCGTGGGAAATGATGAAAAGATCATCGATACTGCCACAGATAAATCTTTCTCTTAAAGACTCTTTCTTCTTGATTTCTAAAGGATTTCTATATGGTTCAACAATTGAAATCACTGCATTAAGCTCTTTGCCTGTACTCTCAAGTACTGATACATCGTGCTCGTCTACAGTTGCAGAAAAACGAACCAGAATTCCTAATGCCCCATCTGAATCAAGCAGTTCCAAATGTCCAAGCTTATTTTTCAGATTCAAGGAATTAATTGCCTTATTCAGAGGTTCTATGGCATTATTCATTCTTTCTGATAAAGTCAGACAATTTTTTATCTTAACCAAATCATGAGATTTCTCTTCGCGGAATCCCAGATAAAGCTTTCCGTGATCACCTCGAATAGCAAATCTGCAGGCACGTCTATAGCGCAGTTCATCGGCTCTGTGGACAAATGAGGCCTCTCCAATATCAAAGCTTAATGCCTTTTTAAACAGCTTTCTGATCCCGGCAATCTTTGCCTCAATAAGCATCTCAACAGGAACATGCTGCATCTGACAGCCACCACACTGTCCAATTAGAGGACAGTCCTTTTCTCTTCTGTTTACAGAAGGTTTAATAATTTTTGTAATCTTTCCCTGATGGATCTTTCCTTTTGAGTTTTCAGAGAGAACATTTGCAGTATCTCCAGGCATTAATCCTGGCACAAAATAGACATTATCTCCGTCTCTGGCAACGCCTCTTCCCTGAAGATCAAGATCGGAGCATTCAACCTTAACAGCTTTTTTTACAGTTTCTTTTTTTACAGGTTTATAAAATGTAACCATTATTTCACCATCAGAAATTGAGAATACAAAGCTCTGCTTTTTAGTGTTCTTCCATTCAGAAGGGAATCCACAATAACCTTGAACAGTTTTTTTAAAGCAATTCTTGTATTGCGCTCAGAAAAATCTCTATTCTTTATACAAATTAGATCTTTTCCTGAAAATAACAAATTATCTACATCACTACTTTCTATAAAGCCATTTTTCGGTAAATAGATGTAAAACGAATCAGATTTGAAACTCTCTCCATTTATGGTTTCATAATCAGGAGCATAACCAAGACTTTCAATAAGAATCTCTTCAAAATTTCTCAGAATCATGAATTCATCCTCGTCTTTTTCCAGACGCTCAAGAGCATCCAAATAAGCAGCAAAAAGATGTGGTTCAGGATCCTGAGGAATGGTCAGATAATACAAAAGTTCATTTAGATAGATTGCACTGAATATCTTTGGAGGAACTATATTAAAGCTCTGACGCTGAATAATGGCATCTGACAGTTGCCATAAAGAGCTTCTTCCCTGTCTTAAATATAGTTTCAGTGGAATAAAAGGCTGATAAACTCCCATTGAACGGGAAGCACTGGACTTTGAAACTCTTGCCACAGCACTGATTCTGCCATAATTAAGAGTATACAGATCAAGAAGCAGACTCTTCTCTTTAAAAGGTCTGCTGTGAATTATAAATCCGGCTTCAGAATCAGCTACCAAAGGCATAAATTATGCTTCAAAATCGTTGTATCCCAGACTCTTTAAAGCACGAGCATCATCAGACCAGCCAGCTTTTACCTTAACAAACAGTTTCAGGAAAACCTTGCTGTCAAAAAGCTTTTCCATATCCTTTCTTGCCTCGGTTCCAATCTTTTTAATTCTGTCACCGCCAGCACCAACAACCATTTTCTTCTGGCCATTGCGCTCAACAAGAATTGCAGCACTAATGCGTAAAAGCCCATTATCTTCCTTGAATTCTTCAACCTCAACAGTTGAACTGTATGGAAGTTCATCACCCATCTGACGCATCAGTTTTTCACGTACAATTTCCGCTGCAAGGAAACGAGAAGAACGGTCAGTAATTGAATCATCTGGGAATAAATGGTCACCTTCAGGAAGAGAATCCTTGATGATCTGCTTCAGTATATGCAGATTTGTTCCACGCAGAGCTGAAACTGGAATAATATCCTTAAAGGTAATAATCTTTGAAAGCTTGTCTATCAGTGGCAGTAGAGATTCCTTGTCTGCAATGGTATCAACCTTATTGATTGCAAGAACAACTGGAACATCGGCGTTTTTAACGCGGTGCAGCGCCATTTCATCGTCATCGGTCCAATGATTAGGATCGACAACCATAATAATAAGCTCAACATCACCAAGCGCACTTTCTGCAGCTCTGTTCATCAGGTGATTGATTGCCCTTTTCTCTTCTCGATGAAGACCTGGAGTATCAACATAAACAACCTGATAATCACCCTCTGTGTCAATGCCCACAATTCGGTTGCGGGTTGTCTGAGGTTTACGGGAGGTGATAGATATTTTCTGACCGATTAAATGGTTCATCAGGGTTGATTTACCTACATTTGGTCGTCCAATAATTGCAACAAAGCCAAAATGAGCTGTCATTAAAATTCCTTCAAGAAATTATTTCTTGTTTTTTTCAAGTATTTCCAAAACCAGACCTGCAGCCTGCTGTTCTGCTCTTCTGCGGGATGATCCTTTTCCAATCTGAGGAGGAACCCCCTCAACAGTAGCAGATACAACAAAAATCTGATCATTGTCTGTACCTAAAATTTCATCAACCTTGTAAACAGGTAATGACTTATGCTGTGACTGAAGTAATTCCTGTAGAGTAGATTTATGATCTTTCTGGTTTACATCAGGCTTGATTGTTTCAAGACGACTCTTGAACCAGGATAAGACAACCTGTCTTACTCTTGGAAAATTCTCATTGTCGTCAATAAACATTGCGCCAATAATAGATTCAACGGCATCTGCTATCAGTGAATCACGTCTGAAGCCCCCGGTTTTCAGTTCTCCTGGGCCTAATCTCAAACAGTTTCCTATTCCGAACTCACGTGCAAGTTCAGCCAGAGTTGTTTCTCTAACCAAGGTTGATCTCATTCTGGTTAAGTCACCTTCAGGGCACTTTGGAAACTTATCGTACAGAGCCTTGGCAATAACCATTCCCAGAATAGAATCTCCAAGATATTCAAGTCGTTCGTTATGCACAGCACCGTAACTTCTATGGGTTAAAGCCTGATCAAGAAGTTTAATATTTTGAAATGAATAACCTAACTTTAATTCTAGGTTCTGTAATTCAATAATATTCAGTTTGTCTGCCATTTTCTTTATTTCAAACCACCAATTCTGTCAAAACGAACTGCAGATGGGAGCCACTCAGGCATTGAGCTTGAGGAATCGTGTTTAAAATCAAAGGACAACCAGATTCCTAAGGTCTTTCCCTTTATATTCTCCATTGGGACAAATCCCCAGAAACGGCTGTCTTTGCTGTTATCACGGTTGTCTCCCATAACAAAGTAACAGTTGTCAGGAACTCTCCACATTCCGACAGGGGTATTTTCTTGTTTATAAAAATACTGAGACATCATTGGAGCATTGGTATTTAATCTCATTCTGTGGGAAATATCCCCTAGCTGCTCCTCATATACCTCATATTTATCAGCAAGACCAATTCCGGAGATTTCCTCTTCAAGAGTCTCTATAAGCTTTGTTGAAACCTGTTCAGGGATAGCATCCTTGTCTGAACCTGCCTTTAAAATATAGATATTCTTGTTCTGATAAATAACTATATCTCCAGGAAGACCAACTACGCGCTTGATAAAGTCTACATTTTTGTCTTCAGGATACTTGAAGACGATTACATCTCCTCTCTGCGGAGTTGATGTGTTAATCAGAATTGAATTTGTTAGAGGGTTTCTGATTCCGTAGCTCCACTTGCTTACAGCGATAAAATCACCGTCCTGAAGAGTTGGTAGCATTGAGCCAGAAGGGATTCTGAAAGGCTCAATAATGAACGCTCTGAAAACAAATACAAACAGGATCACAAAGAAAAGAGAACCAGTCTGACCAATAATATCCTTTGGTTCTAGCATCTCCTTCTCGAGCTTTGAATTCAGATTACCGGCAGTCTCTTTTCTTGCCTTATCCACACTTGCCAAACGCTTTGGTCTGGTAAACTTATAATCATAAAAATATGCAATACCAGTCACAATGGTTAAAACAAATAAAATCCATGAAAATAGATTTTCAAAAATAACGTTCATTAAAAATTCTCACCAGAGCAAAAAAAAGTGAGACCTCCAATTACATCAAGAAAATAATTCAGTTGTAGATTTTTTATTCTTTACCAACCTTTAGAATTGCCAGGAAGGCATCCTGTGGAACTTCAACTCTACCAAGCTGTTTCATTCGCTTCTTTCCTGCTTTCTGTTTTTCAAGAAGCTTACGCTTACGGGTAATATCACCACCATAGCACTTTGCAAGAACATCCTTTCTGAGAGCTTTTACAGTACAGCGAGCAATAATCTGAGAGCCGATAGCAGCCTGAATTGCAATATCAAACATCTGACGAGGAATTACTTCCTTCATTTTCTCTACCACAGCTCTGCCTCGTGACTGAGCAACAGAACGGTGCAGGATAATAGCCAGAGCATCAACTCTTTCGCCTGCAATAAGAATATCCATTCTAACCAGATCATCACAATTGAAACGCTTGAATCCATAGTCCAAGGAAGCGTATCCTCTTGAGGCTGATTTTAAGCGGTCAAAGAAATCAAGGACTACTTCCGACATAGGAATCTCGTAGGTTAGAGCCACCTGATCACCATGGTAAACTAGCCCCGTCTGAATACCTCTCTTTTCCTGACAGATCTTCATGATTGAACCGACATACTCAGATGGCATCAGCATTCTGCACTCGGCAATAGGCTCTCTGATTTCTGCAATATTGGAAATAGGAGGCAGAGATGCAGGAGAATCAATGTGAATAATCTCACCGTCAGTCTGCAGGATTTCATACACTACAGTTGGAGCTGTTGTAATTAGGTTCAGATTGTATTCACGCTCTAAACGCTCCTGAATGATCTCCATATGCAGCATACCGAGAAAACCACAGCGGAAACCAAAGCCTAGAGCTTTTGAATTTTCAGGTTCAAAAAACAGTGAAGCATCATTTAGAGACAGTTTATCCAGAGCATCTCTGAAAGCATCATAATCCTCGGTATCAACAGGGAACATTCCTGCATATACCTGAGGCTTAACCTTCATAAATCCAGGTAAAGGTTCAACAGCACTATTCTTTACGTGTGTTATGGTATCACCTACTGGAGCGGCATGGACGGATTTAATATCACAAACAACCCAGCCTACTTCACCGCAGTTAAGTACATCAACCTTTACTCGCTTTGGAGTTGAAATACCAAGTCCTTCAACTTCCCAGGCGACGCCTTGAGACATCACCTTGATCTTATCGCCTCTGCGCAATGTTCCGTTTTTAACACGAACCAGTGCAATCACACCAAGGTAATCATCAAAATAAGAGTCAATAATCAGAGCCTGAAGAGGAGCGTCTGGGTCTCCGGCAGGAGCAGGGATCTGAGTTACAATTCTTTCTAATACGTCCTGAACACCGACACCGGTCTTTGCAGAACAGGTACATGCATCCTGAGCTTCAATACCAATCAGATCTTCAATCTCATCAATTGCTCTCTGAGGATCAGCCGATGGAAGGTCAATCTTATTTAAAACAGGAATAACTTCAAGATCGAGATTTACAGCCTGATAACAGTTGGCAAGAGTCTGAGCCTCAACGCCCTGACTGGCATCCACAACTAAAAGCGCACCTTCACAGGCAAACAGTGAACGTGAAACCTCGTATGAAAAGTCTACGTGGCCAGGTGTATCAATAAAGTTAAGCTCATAGGTTTTTCCATCTCTGGCCTTATACTTCAGAGTAACAGCCTGAGCCTTAATGGTAATACCACGTTCGCGCTCAATGTCCATATTATCAAGGACCTGAGAAGTCATTTCTCTGTCAGTCAGACCACCGCACATCTGAATAAATCTGTCAGATAAGGTTGATTTACCATGATCAATGTGGGCAATAACTGAAAAATTTCTTACAAGGCTACGATCAAAAACTTCTGCCATACTCTTTCCATTTGAATTCTTTTATTCGGGCGCAAACTGAAGCTGTTAATCTATATATTAGTTAATAAAGAATACGCCCAAACATCATGTGCACAATTTATGAATCGCTCATTTTATCATTTTTGCACGGAATCACAAAATTGTTGGTTTTATCTGGATTCGGAGATTTTTGAAAGAATCAGAGAGCACAGATCTAAAGGAATTTCTCCAACTACAGCATACTCATTATGTTTACTGTTTTTTCTCATAACAGAAAGAGTTCCGTCTGTTGCAGAAACAATATTCATAGAAGATTTGCTGTTTTTATAGACCTTGAATTCTACAATTCCGTCAGAGAAAATCTGATAGGAAATCTTATCTCCTTCGGAAGAATCCTCTTCCCCCTGCCTTTTTATGGAGAAATTAGCTGGAATTACAAGTTCAGGCCAAACAACTGGAGTAGAGCTTTCCTCAGCAGAGGACATTTTCTCAATTCTATCAAAGGTTTCATCAGGGAAAGACAGATTTAGAGCTGCGGTTGAATGAACAGCAGTAACAGTAAATTTTGCAACAATAGACTGATTAGGAGATATCACGGCAAGTTCAACCGGAAGGTTGGTATCAGCATCCTTTGAAACTATAAAGCCATATCGAATTTCATCCACAGGAGACAGTCTTAATACAGTAACTTTTCTTCCTGCTAAACGGGTTCTGCCAAGAATACTGCAGTCATATCCTCTAAGATTGGATTCATTAGAAAAAATCTTATCCCAGATCAGAGTCTGATGCCAAATCAAAGGTCCGACAAAACCGCGGTTCTGATTATAATCAAATCCCTTATTTTTTCTAATTGAATAACCAGAAACCTCATTATTCAAAGATTTCCAGGTAGTATAAGGAATACCGTTTTTGTTTAGATGAATAAGAGACAGAGGTTCCATTTCAGTCTGAGCTGACTGAATTACAGTTGCCTCTATGTTTGAGTTTACATAGGTATCCTTTAGGGAATTAAAATCGAGCTTACACTGCTCTCCCTCTGTAGCAGAGGCGGTATTCACAAATAAAAAAACCGCAGTACACAAAGCTCCTGCGGTTATTTGAATAAATCTTTTCATAAAAAACTAATTATTTGAAGCTGTATCCAGTACATATCCTTTAATGTAATTATTTATACGTTCAACTTCAAGTTTTTGTTGTTTCTTAAGCTCAATATTATTAGCTGAGGCACTTTCCTTCTCAGACTTCTCCTGATTAAGCTTTATCTCATTTGATACTTTACGGTTGGTCTGATAGCTTGCCAGATTTGCAGTTCCAATAGCACCGATAGTTGATGCTGCAGAAACTTCACTTGAAACGGTGCCCTCTGCATTATAGGTCTGATATCCAATAATGGTAACAGCTGCAACTGAAGCTGCAATTGCCATCTGGGCAATACCGAAGGAAACCTTCTTAAATACATTCTTAAATGAATGGTAGACTCCATTTTCGACTTCGGACTGATCTACAAGATCAGGGGTAATATTCTCATCCTTGATTCTATTCATTACAGATGAGGCAAAATCTGACTTCAGAGTATTGTCAGGCATCTCATTTCTGAGAGTTGCACCTATCAGAGACCAGTTCTGAAGATGTTCAACATCGTTCTCAGAAAATTCTAGTTTTCCTTCTGGTAAATTCTCTCCGTCATACAAAGCAGACTTTAACTCTTCTTTGTCAACATTCTGAAAATTCATCATAGTTACTCCTAAAGTAAATCGTTACTTTCCAGCAAATTTAGACATCCTTTCCTCGATGAACTGTCTGGCTCTGAAGATCCTTGATCTTACAGTTCCTATCGGGATCTGCAGCAAATCTGCCATATCCTCGTAGGTCATGCCTTCAACTTCCCTTAGCATAATTGCCTGTCTAAGCTCCTCAGGAAGTTCATTCATCGCACTTAATATCACCTGCTGTAATTCTTGCGATTCTATTATTTTATCTGGCGACTCTCTGCTTGTAAGAACACCTTGAGAATCAATTGACTGAAATTCTTCTGAATCAACATCTATATGATTCTTTCGTTTGCTGTTGGACTCAAGATAAGTCTTCGCAGCGTTCACTACAATTCGGTATAGCCAAGTGTAAAACGAACTTTCGCCACGGAAATTGTTAATTGCCTTGTACGCCTTAATAAAGGCTTCCTGTGCAACATCATTCACATCCGCCGAATTTCCAACAAACTTGGAAATAATCTGAGCAACCTTGTGCTGGTATTTAATTACCAGAATGTTGTAGGCACTAACATCTCCCTGCTGCACCCGCTTAACAATTGCCTCATCACTTGAGGCTTTTTGCAGATTTTCATCGGATGCCATGTTTTACCTTTACCTTTTTTGACTGAGAGTTTTTTTTAAAGTTCAAAAATTTTTTGTCAGATTATCAAACCATGAAATTTATCACAAAAAAATTAAATTATATTCATCTAATTGAGTAATTTTGACATTGTAAGACAGCTAAAGCAAGTAAACACTCTTAAAACGAGAACATTATGACATATATCTATGTATTTCTATGGTGCACAGAGATCTATCAATATGTGTAGAGTACCAAATCAACATCACACGTTGTAGAATCTTTAAGTTGGATCAAACATTCATTCATCATCGACGCTTACGCGCCTTAGGATAATTAACATGAACTATACAACAGACTGCCTTATTATTGGCAGCGGAGCTGCAGGACTAACCCTTGCATTGGGGCTTGCTGAAAAGACCAAAGTAATTGTTCTCTCAAAAGAAACAGCTTGTGCTGGATCAACAAATTATGCGCAAGGTGGTATTGCCGGAGTCTATAACATAAAAGATGATGACGACAGTATTGCTGCTCATATAAAGGATACCTGCATTGCCGGAGGATATCTCTGCGACGAAAAAACAGTCGAATTCGTGGCCATGAATGCACACGATGCCATTCAATGGCTGATTGATTCTGGAGTTCCATTCGACCTGAAGGAAGAGAAGAAAGGTGACGACCAGTCTCCATACCATCTGCACAGAGAAGGCGGACATTCTCACAGAAGAATCTTCCACGCAGAGGATCATACCGGAAAATCTATTCAGGAAACCCTGACTGCGCTTGCAAGAAAACACCCAAACATCACTCTTCTGGAAAATCATAACGCTATTGATCTTGTAACCACCAGAAAACTGGGCCTTGCAGGAAACAGAGTTATCGGAGCATATGTCTTAAATAATGAAACCTCTCATGTTGAGACCATCTGTGCAAAATTCATCGCACTGTGTACAGGAGGCGCTTCAAAAGTCTACCAATACACCTGTAATCCAGAAGTATCCTCTGGAGATGGAATCGCCATGGCCTACAGAGCAGGGTGCCGTGTAGCAAATATGGAATTCAACCAGTTCCATCCAACCACCCTATACTGTGATGCTGACAGAAACTTCCTCCTGACAGAAGCATTACGTGGAGAGGGTGCTCAGCTGAAAAGACCAGACGGAACCAGATTTATGCAGGATTATGACGAGAGATTAGAGCTAGCTCCAAGAGATATTGTGGCCAGAGCAATCGATCACGAAATGAAAAAACTTGGCGCTGACTGCATGTACCTGGATATCTCCTTTAAGGAACCAGAGTTTGTTAAAAAGCATTTTCCAACAATCTATGAGCGTTGCTTAAAGGTTGGTATTGATATTACAAAGCAACCAATTCCAATTGTGCCAGCAGCTCACTTTACCTGTGGTGGAATCATGGTTGATAACAATGCACGAACTGATATAGAAAATCTGTATGCAGTCGGAGAATGTGCATACACCGGATTACATGGAGCAAACAGACTTGCATCTAATTCTCTGCTAGAGTGTGTAGTATACGGAAAAGCCGCTGCAACACATATTCTGAAACATCTGTCAGATGCGGAGTTAGCGCCTGTTCCAGACTGGGATGAAAGTCAGGTAACAAACTCTGATGAGGAAGTTATCATCACCCACAACTGGCATGAGCTAAGACTTACCATGTGGGATTACGTCGGTATTGTCAGAACCAACAAAAGACTTGAAAGAGCAATGCACAGAATTGAACTTTTGAAAAAGGAAGTTCATGAGTATTACTCAAACTTCAGAGTAACCAGAAATCTTCTTGAACTGAGAAACCTTCTGGATGTTGCAGAGATCATCGTTAAATCTGCCATGATGAGAAAGGAATCTCGAGGTCTACATTACAATGTGGACTATCCAAATCAGGAAGAGCATTCAGGACCAACTATTCTGAATCCATAATATATATTTGTCGACCGGAAGCATGACCGGTCGACTGTTTCCTCATAATTTCTCACGGAATTTCTTTCGTACAATAATGTTCTTTCCTTCATTATGTCCTAACACAGATGCCTAGGACAAATACTCTGAAAACTGCTAATTCCTATGTTTACGCAATGTGATGAATGGTATAATTTGTTGGAATAAAATGTGTACAGAAAAAACAAAATCAGCATCTCAAAAAAAAGCTGATTTGTTCATAAACTAGAACTCGGATCTGTCTTCGTATGAATAAAATTCTTTCATTACTAATCATTGTCTTATTCAGTATTTCAACTGCAATCGCACAGCCTCAGACAACCTCTCATACAAATTCTGTTTCAACAAGATTTGGTCAGATAAAACTTCCTACAACAAAGGAGCTTACCGCAGCGATTACCAGTACAAAGGACAATTCAACTCTTTCTGAAAAAGACAAAGAAAAACTTATCGCGACCTACACAAAAGCTATAGAAAAAAACGAAGAAATACCAGAAACAAAGGAAAAACTAGCTGGACTGAACAAGCTATTTTCTACAGCAAAAAAAAGAATCGTGGACTACTCAAGAAAGATTCACGAAGAAAAAAAGAAAAGCGTAATAACTGATACCGAACTTGAGTCCATGTCCTATCAGGAAATTACTGAAAAACTAAAAACAGATACAGAGGCTTTGTTTCAGGAAAACATTTCCCTAGAAAGAGCTACTCAGTATCATAATGATGTACAGACTCTTCCTGAAAAGTCACAGAGTACAGTTACATTCAATAACGAACAGACAAAAACTCTGATGTCAGAAATAGACAGCAATCCTGATACAGAAAATATGCTGAACCGAGCATACGCAGTCATTATTTACGAGACAAATCTTGAGAATAATCTGTACAAAACCCAACTGTCAAACATTTCCATTCTACAGGACATCTCTACCCTAGAATTGGAGTATTCAACCTTAAAATACAACCGCTTGAATAGTGAAATAAAAAAATTATCTAATAGAATAAAGGTTCTTGATTCCAATTCAGAGAATAACGAATCCAAACTGAATAATGAAGCTGTTAATAATAATCCTTTATTAAAAAAGATTATCAAGGAAACCGAAGAAGTCAAAAGCTATCTATCTCAGGCAAAGGAGCTGTACGCTGAATATAAGGAAACAAATAAGGAAGTTCGCGATGCCAATCTGAAGGTATCTCAGATTGAAAAAAATCTAGAAAACCAGATAAAGGAATTAAACAAGAGTCTGATTCTTTCAAGACTGTTAAACAAACAGCTTACCTCTCTGCCTAAAGTTAGTCCAAGATATGATGTCGATGAGAAAATAGCCAATATTAATATTTATCTGTACGAAATTAGAGAAAGACTGACCCAGATCAGCAATGTATTTGAAGATGTTGAGTCAGCAATCAAAAAATATCCTGAACTTGAACCTTACCGCGAAGATGTAATTACAATTTTCGGACAGAGAAAGACCACAGTCAGTGAAATTTATCAGGTAATTGCAGATTCACTTAACGAAAATATCGAAATCAAGGTAAATTACGCCAGCTATAAAAAGATTTACGACAAAATTAGTGCCGATATTGGAGAACAGCTGTTTTGGATAAAATCCAACCAGCCACTTGGAAGTGAGTTTTTAAAGCTGTTTGTACCTACAGCATCTTACGAATTGGAATCTTTAAAACAAAAAATTTCAAACAAAGACTTTCTATCTGATACCACCAAAACCGTAACTTATCTTCTAATTCCTTATTTTTTATTATGCGGAATTATCCTGATATTCATAAAAAGGATAAAGGATAACAACAACAGACTAGCAAGAAGGCTGGACAGTGCTACCGATTCTGTTTTTCTTACTCCGCTTGCTCTTTTGAATAACATGATTCTTATGATCCCTAGCATGGGATGGATGATATGTCTTGGAGCAATAATAATCTGTATATCTTTGGGAGAAACTCAATATCAAAGATCTGTTATTACAGCAATGATTATGCACATCTTTGTATTTGTGTTTTTCATGCAGATACTAAAACCAAATGCTCTTGTGCAAAGACATTTCAGTGTTGAGCCATACAAACTTGCTCATTACAGAAATATTCTGAGCGGAGTGTGGACATTTGCGCTGCCACTTCTTATCTTTGCCAATGTGGCAGAAGCCGACGCTGTAACCATTTATTCTGATTTAACCTCATTTACTGTAGTACTTCTCTCCTGTATTGGTTTGTTTATTATTTCCTTCAGACTACTTATAAAAAATCTAAGGGATCTGAATTACACCTCTGCAGGTTACATTGTCTCATGTTTAATCGGCATTCTGATTACATCAATAGCAACCGTTGCTGTATCTTCAGGATATCTGTATACGGTCGTAAAACTTACCAATCGAATTGCATATACATTTTATATTGTGCTGACATACTTCCTTATAAGTCAGACAGTACATCGAATGATATATGTTCTTACAGTTAAGATTTACGAAAAAATCTATGAAAGTAAGCTTGACATAAATTCAAGTGACACAGATCAAAAAGGAAACATGATTATAAGTCTTGTTTCAGTAATGAATCTGAATGCTCCATCGCTATGTACCCGTGTATATAAAATATCAAGAATCATTCTGCTAGTGGTTACAGCAATTCTGCTATACATACAGTGGAGTGACCTGTCATCTGTACTTCGTTATTTGGATACTGTTCATATCTGGAGCAAAACAGAAATTATAAACGGAGCCCACGTAGTAACAGATTATCTTTCAATAGCCAACATTTTGTTTGCTATCTTCCTGCTTATTATAACGAGCTTCCTTAACAGAACCATTCCTGCTCTTTTTGAGAAGATTATTCTTATAAAAAAAGACGAAAGATTTAAGAGTACAAGTTATTCTGTTAAGGTTATTTCATCATACATTATTATTGGTCTGGGTCTTATATCTGCTGCAGGAGCGCTGGGGATCAAATGGGAGAACCTGCAGTGGCTTGTAGCTGCCTTGTCTGTTGGTCTTGGTTTTGGTCTGCAGGAAATATTCGCTAATTTCGTCTCCGGTATAATTCTTTTGTTTGAAAGACAGCTTCGTGTTGGCGATATAATCACCCTAAACGGACTTTCAGGAACAGTAAGCAAGATTCGTATACGTTCAACAACGGTAATGTCCTTTGAAAACAAGGAAGTAATGATTCCAAACAGAGAATTCATCACATCTGCCCTTACAAACTGGTCACTGACAAGTTCTATAACAAAAATGGAGTTTAATGTAGGCGTAGCCTATGGAACAAATATTGAAAAGGCAAAAGGAATTCTGAGAAACATCATTAACAGATGCCGTTATATAGCAAAGGATCAGGCCTCTCTCATCTACGTAAAGGCCCTGGCTTCAAGTGAAGTAACCCTTGCCTGTGATATCTATGTAACTAAGATTGGTGACAGAAAACTAGCTATAGATTACCTGTCACAGGAAACATTAAATTCATTTGCCAACGCAGGTATTGAGATTCCATTCAATCAGATGGATGTGCATGTTAAGACACTTGAACAGCAGGAATTTATTGATCAGCTTAAACAGGGGTTATTTAACAGAAATGCAGAACAGCTTAATAGCAGCAGTTCAGATTTAAAAACAAAATAAAAATTGAACAAAACATAAAATTTTGCTGCAAAAAAATAAAAAAACATCATTTTTGCAGCAAAAATCGAAAAAAAGTAAAAAAACTAATAAATAGAATAATCGTCTGCACCAAGCCTTCCATAATTGCCTGACGATTTTGACTTTCTGTAGGCAAGAGGAGTCTGTCCAAATTTAATTTTGAACAGTTTAAAGAAATAACCGATATTATCAAAGCCGTGATCAAGAGCTATATCTGTTATAGATTTAGATGTAAGTACGATCTCCTGACAGGCTCTTCTCAATCTTAAATCGTTAATAAAATCCACAAAGCTCATGCCTGTACTCTTTTTAAAATAACGACAAAAATACTGTCTTGAGACTTTTAAATAATTTGCAGCATCATTCATTGATATTTTTTCTGAATAATGATCGTTGATAAAAGTTAGTAGGTCTTTAATTTTTTGCTGTTTATGCTCAAAATCTTCTGTTTTAGATAGAGAATCAGTTAAAAACAGTCCATTTTCATACATAATTGCCAACAATTCCACCAGATGAGCTTTTATTCTCAAACGCATGGCCCCACTCTGAGATGAGGCATTATCAATAATAAATCTGAGTAGACTGTCAGCGCGCTCAAAGCATTCCATTTCCTTGGTTATCAGGGGAGGCATCTGTTTACCTCCTTCTGTAAGGAATTTAAGTAGCTGAGCTTCTACCTCGTCAAAATAGTTGAATTCAACAATTGAAGGATTAAAAACTAGAGAAGACTGATCTGAACCTCTTTTAATAACAAGATTATGAAGAACATTACCAGGAGAAATTGCGATACAAGGACCTTCTATCTTGTACTCTTTCATAGCGTAATTGAAGATGAAAGTCCCCTTCTCAAATCGGTTGATTTCCACCTCAGGATGCCAGTGCATTCCAATGTTTATATTGAATTTCTTTCCTCTACAGAAATAACTTGCCAGAGGAAAAACATTTGATCCATGCTTGGTATTTTCTTTTAATTCTTTCTTCAGTGGATGCATTTGCTCTTCCCATTATCTTCCAGATAATTTATATCTAGAGAATATTAACCTTATTATTATATTTTGTATTTGATTGCAGACAGGAGAAATAATTCCTGTCACAGCTGAATTGTACCTAAAAAAAGGATATAAAAAATTCAATTATAATTACACAATATTAAACCATTTTTTATATTCAGAGTGTAGTTTTGTCTAAGCAATACAATTTCACACAAAGAATTAGCCGCAAAAAAATCCAATGTATATAAAAAGCAAAACATTTCTCTTTGATTTAAAAGGATAATTTTTTTAACTAAGAAAAAACTTCACTTTCAGTGTATAATTTCGCGTTTAATGGAAAATACAAGTAGAAGAATCGAAGGAAAATTATGGTGTTTTCGCAAATAATATGTAATCGCGCACAGGAAAATATGCGATTTTTTCTTTCCAGAATATTCGGTGGCATGCTTATATGTCTTACAGTCTTACTTGCCGCAAGATTTATTTTAGTATTCAGTTTTGTAAAAGAGCAGTATTTTCAGCTTTCCTTAGCAGAGCAGTTTAATTTCTGGGTATTATCATTAAGATTCGACCTGAAAGTAACAACTATTGCATATGCTCTTCCTTTACTGATTGCATTTATAACCTTTGTTAACCAATCATTTGTTTTTTTCAAAGGATTTATAAAATACTACAACACATTAATTTTCTATGTTGCTCTTGTATTCAGTATTGTTAACTACTTTTATTTCAAGACCTATGACAAATCTATAGATACCTTTATTTTTGCCATCTCCAAAGAAGATCCTATGGCTGTAATCAAAACCGTAATCAATGATTACCCTGTAGGTTTTGGAGCAGTAGGACTTCTGATTTCATTTTTTATATACAAATATGTTGCAACCGCTATATTCAGAAAGCTTGAAGTCAAAGTTTACGTTCCTGACAGCAGAAAAAAGACTGTTTTAGGAATTATTGTTCTTACACTGGTATTTTTTGGATTTATTCGAGGCTCATTCGGAACATTCCCTTTAAGACAGTTGAATGCCCAGGTAACCGATAAACCTGGTATTAACTACTGTCTTCCAAATGGGCCTCTGGCCTTTTATTGGGCATATAAATGGGAAAAACTATCTACAAAAATACCAACAGTCAGACCTTCAGAAATACTAAATACCTATAAGGAATTAGGCATCGAAATTGAAGGAAATACAGTTTCATCATTATTTACCCCTCTGAAGAAACACACCGCTAAGAACGAGTTTCTAGAGAAGAATCGCCCTGACATTGTTTTCAATGTAATGGAAAGTATGAGTACCCACATGATGACTTTCGATGATGAGAAAGAAAGAGATCTTATGGGAGAACTCCGTAAACATTTCAAGAGTGATTTTGTATTCAGAAACTTTGTTTCAGAGGGAGATGGAACCTCAGACAGTATGACCAGAATGCTGGTTTCCTCTCCTGATTTAAATCTGTCAACTTCAATATATTCGGGAAAGGATTACATCTGCAATATAGCAAAGCTCTTTAATGATGCCGGATATGAAACAATTTTCATTACAGCATCAACAGCATCATGGAGAAACTACGACAATTTTCTAAGACAACTTAAGTTCAGCAGAGTGATCGAAAGAACACAGGTTTTACGAGATTTTCCTAATGCAACCTCTGGAGCGTGGGGCATTGATGACGAGTATCTGTTTAAGGAAACCTATAAAATTCTGTCAGAAAAGTCTGATAAGCCTCGCTTTATCATGACACTTTCAATTACAAACCATCCTCCTTTCAGGTTACCTTCTGATGTGGAGATTCAAAAGGTACCTCTGCCAAAAGAAATACTGAATCGTTTTCCTTATGAGGATACTGAAACTATATTTGCAACTTTCAGATATGCAAATGACCAGCTAGGTAGATTTATCGACCGAGTTAAGTCAGATGAAAAGATGAAAGATAATACTTTTATTGCCGCAACCGGTGATCACAATATGCGAGGAATCGGTTATACAGATCATCCTACGGAGCTTGTATTTGGGCATGAAGTTCCTTTCTATCTGTATATGCCAGGGAAGTTTGTTCAGAATACTGATGTAAACTTTGATAAAGAGCGTTTAGGTTCACAGAAGGATATAATCACCACTATAGTCTCTCATGCTTTATCTGATAAAGAATTCCATTCTTTTGGCTGTGATTTGCTTTCAGATGAAAAATGTAATTTTCCATTTGCATTTAACAGCAGTGTAGCAGTTTCGTACGATAAAACACATGCCTGTGATATAAGTACAGTAGAAAGGCCTGTATCCTATGATTTTACTCAGATGGAAAATTTACTTGTAAGCGCTTCACCTAGCAGCAAAAACTGCACTAGAGAAGCAGCCATGAAAAAACTTGAAACTCAGCTATACTACCTGCAGGCAAATAAAGCTGAAACTGATGATTATGAGAAAATGAAAATAGAATAACGTTCAAAAGAACCGGTTTTAAAGACTTGAATGGGGGCGACTAAAAAGGTCATTTTAAGCAATTACTAAAAAAATAATTTATTTAAATTTCAATATATTATTTTTAAAAATTTTGCAAAAAAATGACTTTTTAGTCAGCCCCATTTTTTTACATTGAAAGAACCTCTTCTATACCACGGATCATAATGTGAATAATCATGGTATGAACTTCCTGGATTCTGTCTGCATATCCAAAATGAGGAACAATAATCGGAAGATCACAGAGATCTTTTAGCTTTCCGCCATCTTTACCCAGAAGGACAACTGATTTAAGTCCCTTCTCTTTGCAGACTCTACAGGCTTCAATAATATTCTTCGAATTACCTGAGGTTGAGATGCCAAGGAAAACATCCCCCTTAAAGCCAATGCCCTCAAGAAATCTTGAAAAAATATAATCATAGCCATAATCATTGCCTACACAAGATATATGACTTGGGTCACAGATTGCAATTGCAGGATAAGCAGGACGATCATTACGATATCTTCCAGTCAATTCCTCTGCAAAATGCATTGCATCACACATACTGCCACCATTACCAGCAGATATGATTTTTCCTCTATTCTTAATAGAATCGGTCATCATATAAATAGCTTTTTCGATGACCTCTCTTGTATCTTTCTGCTCTATAAAATCGTTAAGGACTTTCTGTTCTTCGCGTAAATCATCAAGTACATCAAAAGATAGCATTACATCTCCTATTTCTTTCGTCCTAAAACTCTGTCAAGCCACGCTTCCTGAGCTTCATTATCTTTCTTTTTAGCTTCGGCCAAAACTTCTCGCTGCTGAGGAGTAAAAATCTTCTCAAGCATCATATTTTTCTGTTCGGATAATCTCTTTTTGAAATCGCCTTTTTTTTCATCCTCTCCTTTAACAAGCAATTCCATATCAAAATCATCTGACCAGTCACTTCCGGCAATAGAAGGCTGCCCCTCATCCCCCTTTCTGATCATATGAGACTGAGCCAGACTCAACATCTTCTCCATATGAACAACATGGCACTCTTCACTTAATGGCATAACGGTAATTTTAATCCCCTCTGGTCTTACCCATTTCTCATTAAAAACAACTTTGTCTTCAGAAAAATTTAGAGATGCCTGGCCGCCAGTCATAGCCAGATAGACTTCAGCCAGAATCTGAGCATCAAGTAATGCTCCGTGTAGAGTACGAGAGGATCTGTCTACATCGTAAAGTTTACACAGATTATCAAGGTTAACCTGATGTCCAGGACAAAGTTTCATAGCTAGAGAAACAGTATCCACCACATGAGCCATATCACTTGTCTTTTCATTCAGCCCCATTCTGAGCCATTCCTGATCCATAAAACCAACGTCGAACTTGGCATTATGAATCAGTAGCTCGGAACCTCTGATAAAATCTATAAGTTCATGAGCGACTTCTTCGAATTTTGGCTTGTCTTTGAGGAATTCATTTGAAATACCGTGCACCTTGAATGCTTCCTGATCAACAGGTCTCTCAGGATTTACATACAACTGAAGAGTTCTTCCTGTAACCTTTCGATCTATAATTTCAACGCAGCCGACTTCAATAATTCGGTGTTCTCCTGGAGTTCCATCATCAGATTTACCTGTTGTTTCTGTATCAAGTGCAACTTGTCTTTTCAAAATAAGCTCTCCATTTTCTATCGCTCCATTTTAGCAAAAATTGTTTTAAAGATAATGGCTATTCTATTTTTCCTTTGCATTGTCAACTATAACAAAATTCACTTTTATTAAACTTTAAAAAATTTTATCGGAGAAATTACTGTTTCTTATCTTTAAAAGATAATAGAGTATATGCAGCAAAAGTGTTAAATAAGAATATTCCTATTAGTTAGACATAACTAACAAAATGCGCATAAAAAAAGCTTAATTTATTGCCGTTTTTGTGACAAAGTCCCAAAAAATTCCAATCTAAGTATTAGCTAATTCTAATAAGGTAATATACATTTGCGGAGCTACTTATTTTAAATAGATTCTTTTTTGGTTTTCAGCCAAAATGAATAAAAAATTATCTAAAACAGGTATTATTTTTATTCTAAAATTGCATTTTTACATATCATCATATTGATTTTTAACGATTATTTATTTATCGTTTTTTATGATATAATAAAAGTGTGAATTTAATGAGATATTGCTAATAAACAGTATCCATCAAAGGGAAGGTTTACCTTCTTTAATAAATAATAATGAGACTTATGAAAGAGGTATTAATCTTCACTGACGGTTCTTGTTTAGGTAACCCAGGACCAGGCGGTTATGGGGTTATTCTTAAATACAAAGAACATGTAAGAGAACTCGCCCAAGGCTTTATTCAGACGACTAATAATCGAATGGAACTAATGGCCGTAATAAAAGGGCTTTCATCTCTTAAAGAGCCATGCAAAGTAATAATAACAACAGATAGTCAATACGTAAAAAACGGAATGACTTCATGGCTTGCAGGCTGGAAAAGAACTAATTGGATTTCCAGTACAAAGGCACCTGTAAAGAACAAGGATCTTTGGCAACAGCTTGATAAGGAATGTTCAAGACACTCAATAACTTTTAAATGGGTGAAAGGACATGCCGGACATGCAGAAAATGAACGTTGCGATGAACTTGCTCGAAGTGCTGCCGCAGGAGATAACAAAATCCTTGATGAAGGTTTTTGCTCCTAATTATCAATATTAACAACCGGTCCTCTGGATCAAGTTAGGAAGGATGATTAGAAAAACATTATATTTGTGCTTTGGTATCGTTGTAGCTGCATTTATTTCATTAAATGCATGTTCTTCAAACATGAATGCCAATGCTCAAGAAAATAAAGATGAGCAAAGCGAACTTGAATTAAAGAAACTACAAGAGCAGAAGTCTGTATGGGAATCAGACCTTGCCGATAAATCCCGTTTCACTTTAAATCTTAAGTTAAATGCTCAGGAACGATCACTGGCTAGAAGTCATGCAAAATCAGTAACCACAAATTTACAAAAGAATAATTTCTACGTACATTATCTTTTAACCAAGTTAAAAGAAGCTAATATTCCTTTGGAAATGGCTGCTATTCCTTTAGTTGAGAGCGGACTGAATCCTCATGTACACAATAAGGGTGCACACGGAGCATGGCAGTACGTAAGATCAACAGGATACTCTCTGGGACTAAAAAGATCTCGCGGTTACGACGGAATCTATGATTTTTTCGCTTCAACTGATGCTGGAGTAAAGTACCTGAACAGACTGTATCAGGATCTTGGAGACTGGCAGTTGGTTGTAGTTGCTTACAATCAGGGAGAGTACGGTGTAAAAAGAGCTATAGGAAACGCCCAGAAAAAGGGGATCAAGAATCCTACTGCAAATGACATCGTCATTTCCAGAACTGCCCGTACCTACCTGACAAGATTCAAGGCTTACTCAGATATTCTGAAAAATCCACAGGCTTACGGTGTAACCCTGCCAAATATTAAGAACAGAACAGCTTTCAGAAAAGTTGAGGTTGCAGGAAAGGTTAGCTCCCTACATGAGGCTGCCAGACTATCCGGAGCATCACTGGATGTTCTGAAAAAACTGAATTCCGGGTATACCTCCGATAAGATCGACCCAACTCGAGGGCTGTTAGTTCCAATTGAGCACGCAGATACATTTGAGAAGGCAATCTACGGTAAATCTGCAGAAAAATATCCAGAAGATATTCCTTTAAAGATTAAAAACTAAAAAATAA
>AUXO012239542.1_pt1 | contig 31595 bp, 30 predicted proteins | sample 768731 | NCBI WGS metagenome assembly AUXO01 (sample SAMN02715735, study PRJNA202380) | gut metagenome | biome: sheep rumen | host: Ovis aries | place: New Zealand: Palmerston North
ATAATTCTAGGTCTTGTAAACATATTAGCACCTCCTTACAAAGTTTTCGAGCAAAGCCATTCCAAAGTCATGGCTCTTCTCAGGGTGAAACTGTACACCATAGATATTATCCCGCACTACAGCGCACGCAAACTCATAGCCGTAATCGCAAGTCATCAGCACGTTTTCCTTGCTATCACACTTGGCATGGTATGAATGTACAAAATAGTATCGCTGTCTGCCTGCCAATCCTTCTAACAATTGGCTTTTCTGTTGGAATTCCACAATATCCCATCCCATGTGAGGGACACGCAGGTTGGCATCATCCAACTGGAAGCGAACCGTCTCAAAAGGAATTAGGTTTAGTCCTCCCAAACTCCCCTCTTCACTTTTTCGTCCAAGCAACTGCATACCTAAGCAAATACCCAAAATAGGCTTCTTTTCCTTTAGAGCTTGCCCCTTGATAAAATCCACTAATCCAATTTCCGTCAGCTTTGACATACCGGCATCAAAGGCTCCTACACCAGGAAGTATAATTCTATCTGCTTGCGCTATCTTTTCTTTATCAGCCGTGATGACTGACTTTTCACCTATCACTTTCAGCATATTGGCAATCGAGCCGAGGTTGCCCAATCCATAATCTACTATCGCTACCATCTTACCTCAAATTTCTGTTTTCAATACCCAACAATCTGCATACAGCCACTGACATTTTAAGTAACCACATGGAGTTTTTATAGTCAGCGGGAGTCTTGTTTGGCAGATTTATAATCTCATCAAACTCCTCCGTTGTGATACCCAGCTTCTTGGCCACATATGCCTTGTCAAGTTCAGCCTGTTCTGGATCGTAAGGTGGCTGCTCAAGAATCTTCAAGGCCTCGCTACGGGTCATTGTGCCAACAAGTATTTCATTGCTTAGCACGTTCTTACGGGTGTCATATCCAAATTTATGAGGTAGATAGTAGCCCTCAAAGAAGCGGGTGAATACATTTTCGTAATGTTTATTGGCATACTTGGTCCAGCCGTATTTCTCATGCAGTAACTCTTCTGCTTCAGCTTTATCATATACCACATAGTCCAAAGGGAACCTGCGCTTCATTCCTAAAAAATATCGATACCAGATACGATACTTCCAAATACTACAAAGTGGAAATGTTTTCAACTCAATTTCGCCAAACTTCTTATGAATATCCAGGGCCATCCGCAAATCATTCATATATAGCCACTCCAACGGTGGGCGAATAAATTCCGTGGCGCTATTTGAACCTGTCAACACATATTTGATATGATGTTTGGTCGCATAGTTATACAAGCCTGCAAAGATGGCGTGATCCTGAGGAAAATCCTGCGGTGAAATCGAAGCCTTAAAGAAGGAAAGTTGAAGATCAGCCATCTCCTTCCAGTTCACCACCTCAGTATACATATCGAGGTCAAGGCCTTTCACTATCTTCTCAATATTCTCTACCGCCACATTCAGGTTCCAACCGGTATCTACTACAAACACCAGAGGTCGTAAATGCATCACCTCCTTGGCAATATAGGCAAGATAGCTACTATCAGCACCTCCGCTTAAACCAAGGATACAATCATATTCATTTCCCTTTCCCGCTTTCTTAATCTCTTGAGCTAATTGTTCAAGCCCCTCAAAATCATTATCTTTCGGTTTCCAATAGGGTTTAATTCTTTTCTCAAAGTTTCTGCAATGGTCGCAAACGCCATGCTCGTCGAAACTAATCTTTGAATCTGTAGTATCCATCACGCACTGTGTACAGCGCTGATACTCTCTCTCTTCCATAAATGCTTTTTTTGTTATTAGTGTAAACCTCCAGACCTGCCACTAAAAAGCTAAAACAGGGGGTTTCCTTCGGTACAATATTATTTTCTAATTCTATGATCTAATCCCAGCATTTGATAAAGCTTAATACCAAGATTGAAAGCCCAAGTATTGTTTTTATACTTTCTTCCATCATAACCCTTATCAAAGTACGACTGCAGTTCCTCTTCGGTAATCTGAAGCTTCTCGGCAATAGTTTTAAACATCTGTTGGCCTTCTTCATCCGTCATTGGCGGTTGCTCCATTTCCTTCAAGGCATCTTCGCGAGTCATCTGGCCTGTCATAATCAAGCTGGAGTTCCAGGCCATACGGATGTCCTGACCATAGCGTTTAGGATTCCACCAACCTTCCACAAACTTTGTAATCTCATCCTCGAAGTGCTTCTGTCCATAAGGCACATAGCCATATTCCTTTGCCAACGTATCCACCATCTGTTTTTTGGTCAGAGGGATAAGATTAAGCGGTTGTACGGTCTTTACACCCTTCACATAAGGCAGCCAGAACTTGTGTTTGAAACCTGTGGTCCAAACATAATGCATAGGAATTGGGCATCCATTCTTGCGTAGGACATCCTGCACAAAAGTCTTATCAGCCGTCTGATAGCCAGATCCCCACGATGCAGGGTCTGCCACTGCCTCCGTAGCGACATTGAATCCATTGAGGATATACTTTATACCCATCTTCTGTGCAAAATGGTCAACCATTGCTACAAAGCAATGATCCTGCGGAACATCAAGTCCAAGACCCGCTTTAAAGAAGGCTATCTGCATCTGGCGCATCTCTTCCCAATCAAGCACTTCGTTATGGAACTTCACACCCATCTTTGCTTCCATCTTCTTCAGGTTATCAACAGTGACGGGTAAATCCCAGCCACAATCAATATGAAACACAAATGGACGGAGGTCCCATTCCTTAACAGCAAGATGGAGCATATAACTACTATCCAAACCACCGCTGAGACCAAGAAGGCAATCGTATTCTTTCCCTTCTCCACTCTTCTTTATATCTGAAATGAGGTTCTTCAACTCTTCTTCATGGCCTTTACCATGATTCCACCAGGGAAGAACTCTCTTCTCATAATCATGGCAGCGATCGCATACACCATTTTCATCCAATACTAAGTTTGTATCGGTTGTGTTCATCACACAGTGCTTACAAACTTTAATTTCGTTTTTATCCATAAAATGATACTTTTTTAATTAATGATTTATACCTCCGAACCTGCCACTAAAAAAGCCAAAACAAGGGGGGCTGAATGTGTCTATTTCTTAATTAAACTTTCATATAGATTAATGTAGTCCATAAACCTTTTATTTTTATCGTATTTTGACACGGCTCTTTCTCTGCAATCATTTGATGATAATGGATATTCCTTCATTCTTTTAATTGCTGAGATCAAACCGATGACATCTCCTTGTTCGACAACAACTCCCGTATTCTCATCGATAATCTCTGGACTACCACCTGTCATATAAGTAATAACAGGAGTACCGCAAGCCAGGGCTTCCATATTTACGGTTGGGAAACTGTCTGCATAAGTAGGATTAACGAGAACATCAGCCTCTGAATACAAGTGTGCCAAAGCCTCGATAGAGTCTGTCCTTGATATACCCTCAATTCCTGACGGCAACTCTGATATCTGTTTATCGGTTAATCCTATTAGCAATATCTGATAATCTTTGAACGGAAGACCTTTCCTTATTTTATAAAAATCATTAAGTCCTTTTGCTTTCCCCCACGAAGTCGCAACTCCAATAATCTTAAAAATCCCCTTACCTTTTGATCCATATGGTCTAAATCTAGTAATATCCACTCCATTGTTAATGACTCTGACATCCTTATCTCCCAGAAATGATTCCCTGGTAAATGAGGCCAACCACTCAGAAACCGCTACGATATGAAGATTTTTATTCGCTTTAAATAAACTTTTCTTCAGTTTAAAGTTCCTGTCTGTTCTATCAACCAAAGATCTCGGGTATTCATCCTTTAAAAGGCAATCATGACATCCCTCTTCTTTCCACTTCTTACATCCAGCAGTAACGAAATGAGCGCAGTGTCCGGTAAAAGCCCAACAATCGTGAAATGTCCAAACAACAGGAATGCTCGTCGTGTTCAGATACTCAAAAAGGATTTTGTAGTTAAGATAATATCCATGAATACAGTGAAGTTGTATAACATCAGGTTTGATTTGCCTTATCTGCTCAACCATCTTTTCGGTAGCTCTCCTTGATGCCAATCCATGATTATCAAATAAAAGGCTCTCTACAAAATGAGCATATTCACCTTGTTTGCTCACAGATTGTATGGAATGCATACACGAGCCTTTTTTTACATAGCGAGCACCATGGATTATATATACATCCCATCCTCTTTCTATTGACAGGCCTCCGATACTCTCAGTTATACGGCCGGTGGACAACATATTCAAGCAAGAATCTATCTGAAGAAGTTTTGCCATATAAACTTAATCATTAATGAATTGAGCAATAAAAGAATAACTATCTTTCTTTACTTCGTTAAATCTATCTTTCAAATGTACAAGTAGGTAATCTATATCTTGTTTTCTTATTCGATTAACTATATTGTAGAATCCATCAGGATCTTTTTTTAAATCATACACTTCACAAAGGTCTCCGTCTTCAAAGTCTTGATAAATACCTACTTTATATCCTATACAATAATTCTTATCCCTTATACTAAACCATATAGGACGAGAAAGAAGGTCCGGGCATCCTGGGCCCATGTATTCAGTCATAACAAAATCGTTGGGATGAACCTTCTTATCGAGCATAGATGTGCCAATAACATCTTTTGGCTTTTGAAAACCCATAATTTCATATAAAGTTGGAAGAACATCCATAGAATTATGATAATCATCGATTTCTATAGATTTGCCCCCTGGTTTCCTTATTAAAACAGGCACATGATAACATTCATCATCAAAGCAATTTACATGCGCGCCATGTAAAGGGTAAAAACTATAGGAAGAACCGTGATCAGATAATACAGTAATGACCGTATTATCCCACAATCCAAGTTTTTTCAATTTATCACAAAACCTTTCAATACAATAGTCGGTATAACGAATAGACAAATAATAAGCCAAATTACCAATAAAATCTGAGCCTAAATCTTTGCAATAGTTGGATAGCATCTCAAACTCCTCATCAAGAATACTTCGATCCTGGCTGTCAAAAGAGAAAAAAGAAACATAGTTATGGGGTTCCAAGAAGTGGAGTGACATATAAAACGGTTTGCCATTATCTTCTCTTTTTGCCAATAATTCAGATGCAAAATCCAATTGTTTACGTGCAGATGGTAAATCTTGCCAATGAGATCGACTTTGTTTTTTTACAGTATTTATGGCATTTACACATATTAGATAATTTGCAATAAGCATTATATCATTCTTATCTTTCGTCTTTAAATATTTGAGTATGCACGACACAAGTCTTTTCAACGCTGGCCTGTTTTTCAACCAATTGGCTTTAAAATTGATTCTCGAAGCATATTTGAAGAAATCTTTGTAATAGTTAAAAACGCCTTCTTCCAAAAAACACCTATCAATCTTTACATCAACATCAATACCATCCAAATGAGCTAAAATATGTGACTTCCCTTTCTCCAAAAAATCGTAGAGATAATCTTCAGGGGCTTGATGGTATTTGGCCCTCTCTTCTGTTAGCACCTTTAAAGCCTTGGTCACATCAAATTTATCCACGACATCCGCTATCATATCTATGGATTCTGGATTTGTAATGCCTTCTTGGTAGAATTCTATCCAAATGTCGAGCATCATCTCCATCCTTTTTTTCAGGAGGGCAATTTCCTCTTTATTTAATTTCCTCTTTTTTATAATATCTGCATAATAATAAAAACACCCACCCCATTCACTTCCAAAAATAAAACCTGCTGTATAATAGGTATGGTCGATACTTTTTCTCATCTCTTCGCCCACCATATAATATGGATAATATAAGCCATAGGTTTCATAACCATTATCATGAAAAACTTTATAGTGAGTAGTCGGTGATGTATTCAATTTAAAATAATAACTAAAATCATCTAAACATCTCCGTCCTGTATATAAACTACGAGTTGCAGCATCTGTATAAGGACCATGTGAATAAAGCTTTGTTGCAGTAATTCCTTCTTTTTTTAAAGAGTCTAAAAATGGGGTGGCACTGACTTTACATCTCATAGTTCCCACACACTCCCAAATAACAGAATCCACTAATATAGTTATTGCATTCATCGTATAATAATGTTATAGAGATTTTTAATTGAATCCTTATCCAGTTCTATCGGATTATTCTTCAATCTAATAGGGTTTACTGAACGAGAAAGATTATCTATCTCATCATTTTTATTTCCTGCCGTTGGATTCGGAAGTTCCATATCTTTCATCATCTGGCGGAATAACATAATGGCCTTCTCACAGGAATCACATCCCATAGCCTTTGGAATCTTAGTAAAAATATCTAAAAGGTAATTTTTACCCCTACTATCAATACACTTATCTATGTGCTCAATCATATACTCCCATATCTCGGGTAGGCATACAGCTACTGCATGTCCATGAGGTATCTTATATAAAGAAGAAATCTTATAACTCATTGCATGAGCAGCCGTAGTCTGCGTTATAGTTATAGCACGCCCGCCATAGTTCGCCGCCAACATAATTTGCTTTGCTGCCTCATCATCATTCTTAAAGATATACTTCCGCCAGTTGGCCATAATTATTTCAATTGTCTTACGGCTGTACTCATGACTTTCCTCTGTAGAGTTAACACTCCACCAGGATTCTATACCCTGACAAAGCGCATCCATCATAGTACATTTCTTCTGATAGGCTGGAAGGGTTTTGAGAACCTTCGGCTCTAATATGGCATAATCAGGTAATATGCCATCATTGGTCACCGTTTGTTTCACACCTTCATAATACATAACTGCATTATGTGTAGATTCACTGCCTGTTCCAGCTGTAGTAGGTATAGCGATGAAAGGGAGCTTCCCCCCCCCGCATTCTACTATTGTATTAACTAAAGGTGGTAAGATGGCACCATTGCCTTCTTTGGCTAAAACTGCAAGTTTTATGCATTTGGCTACGTCTATGGTGGAGCCTCCGCCAATAGCTAACAAAGTATCGCACTTTGTTATATGGAAGGTATCAATACCTTTGCAAACATCCTCGTAGACCGGATTTGGTGAAAAATCCGAGAAAACCACATGGGGCACACCCATGTTTTCTATGTCTTCCTTTATGTTAAGGAAAGGAAAGGAAGAGTCGCATACCAAAAACACTTTGGATGCTCCTTCTAAAACCTTTTGGAGGTTTTTAATTCCAAACAGTATTTTCTGATTATTCATTTAAAAATTTCATTAATGCTTCTTTATTCTCAATAGGTGTTGTAGTAGGTCTTCCCAAGTCTTTTCTATTACCCTTCTTAACCTTTATTTCCAAGAAGATGGGGCCTTCAAGCATTGAATATTGAACATTGAACATTGAAAGAATCGCCTCCAACTTTTCCTTATTATCAACGCTGAAAACAGACTTGTATCCAACGGCCTTTGCGACTGCAGGTAAATCAATCTTTAAACCCACAGTAGGCTGGCCACCTACTGAGTCGTGGGCGCCATTGTTGAAAACTATATGAATGTAGTTCTTTGGAGCCTTATTGGCCACAATAGCCATTGAGCCCATGTGCATGATACTGGCACCATCTCCATCGAAGCACCATATTCTTCGGTCTTTCTTTGCAAGAGCAATGCCAAGGGCTATCTGTGAAGCGTGGCCCATAGAGCCTACAGTCAAGAAATCACGTTCATGGCCTTGATTCATCGCTGTGCGATATTCAAAGAGCTCGCGGGAAATCATACCTGTAGTGGATACTATAGCATCCTTCTCACCAAGGACTGCAGCAACAGTTTGAATAGCTTCTTCACGACTCATTGCGAGATCGTTCTTCTCTACGTTCTGAAGAGTATAAGCATCGAAGGTATCTTTTTCTATCACCAGTGCATAACACTGCTTGGTGGTCTGCATATATGCTACAGCCTTCTTGATTTGGGATTCAGCCATATCTTCTTCTTTGCTCAGAACAGTATAGTCAATACCCATAACGTTGAGCAGGCCTGTAGTCACTTTGCCCTGCTTCACGTGCTGGGGCTCATCGTGAACACCTGGTCTTCCGCGCCAACCTATAACTAACAGTACTGGAATATTATAAACATCAGGATCTGTTAGTGAGGCTAAGGGATTGATGATGTTACCTTCACCTGAGTTTTGCATATAGACAACTGGTATCTCACTAGTAGCCAGATAATGGCCTGCTGCCAAGCCCATCGCACCACCTTCATTAGCTGCTATGATGTTATGGGCAGCATCAGCATGATCTGTGATATAAGCACAAAGATTCTTCAGCAAAGAGTCAGGGACACCTGCATAGAAGTCAATATCGTATGAAGCTAAAGTGTCGTAGAAAAACTTTGGAGATATCATTATTCTTCGGGAATAAGGGTTATTATTTCTTTAATGCTCATACACTTGTCATCGCACTCCTTAGCGCGATGGTTCTCCAGGATTGTACGTGCTGCATCCTGCATGGCAGGGAAGCCTGTACGTGTAAGTTGGTTAGCATAGATAACCACATTGACACCACGATCCTTGAATTCCTGTTCTGTGACTGTATTGAAGCTTGTGGGTACTACCACAATAGGAGTGGTAGTGTTCTTCTCACGGAACTTAGCTACAAACTCAAAGATTTCAGCAGGTTCTTTTTTGCGTGAGTGTATCATAATGGCATCAGCACCTGCCTCGCTAAAAGCAAAGGCTCTTTTGAGGGCGTCTTCCATGCCTTGCTCCAAAATCAAGGACTCAATACGTGCGCAGATCATAAACTCCTTGGTCTTCTGGGCATGCTTACCTGCCTGAATCTTGGCACAGAAGTTCTCAATGCTGTCCTGAGTCTGTTTTACCTCTGTGCCAAACAGGGAGTTTTTCTTTAAGCCAGTCTTGTCTTCAATAATGACCATGCTGACACCCATACGCTCTAACGAGCGCACAGTATAAACGAAATGCTCCGTCAAGCCTCCTGTATCGCCATCAAAGATGATAGGTTTGGTGGTGACTTCCATGATGTCGTCAATAGTACGAAAACGACTGGTCATATCTACCAATTCGATATCAGGCTTACCCTTGGCTGTAGAATCGCAAAGGCTACTTACCCACATGGCATCAAACTGATAGGTCTTACCATCCTGCAGCACCTTGGTCTTCTCAACAATCAAACCTGTGATACCGCTATGAGCCTCCATAGCTGTTACCAAGCCCTTCATATTAATCAACTTGCGCAAGCGTCCCCTGCGCACATCTGGCATGGATGCCTCTGCGCGATGCGCTGCATCAAGCTCTTTATACATCGGATTGTTGCTATAGGGATATTCTACTAATTGGCCTCCATATTCTTTGAGAACATCAATCACCTCCTGTCTGATAGGCTGCTGGAAACCTTCGCACCAGTCATTGCCATGAACGACATAATTAGGCTTCAGTTCGCGCAGGTTCTTGGCATAGCTCAATGTATTCTGCGTCACTACGCGCTCCACTCCTGCCATATTCTCGAAGAGTGCTTTGCGCTCCTCGAAAGGAATCAATGGATAACGTTTAAAACTGGCAACTGCCTCATCACTCAGAATACCAATAATCAAACGACCAAGGCGACGCGCCTTATTGATGATGGCCACATGACCAGAATGAATGTATTCTGTGCTAAAGCACATATAGACCGTGCGCTCATTGATTTCCTTGACGCGATTGCTTACAACCTCCAGATCCTCAGGAGTGTCAATCTCTGCGCATAGCATATCCTTCACATCGCAAGGATATATTTTGCATTGGCTAGAAACCTCATTGAATGCATTCTCAGCATAACACTTCCGATTATCTGCTCTGCAGAATTCTTCGATTTGGCAAAGCCAAACGAGCCAATCTTCCTTAAGGATCTTATATAATGGCTGTGCAGCCATGGCATCATCGAAGAACTCGATGCCAACCTTCTCTATCTGGCCATTCTTGATGACTGCCTTAAAATCCTTCTCAGGCAAAGGCAACGTGCTGCTCACAGCCATGCAACTCACGGGGCTGTCAATCACAGCCTCCATCACCTGACTCTCGAACACCAGATCACCATGCATCAGGATGATGTCGTCATCCTTCAAGGCCTCCTTGGCACAATAGATGGAGTAGATATAGTTGGTGGTTGCATATTCTGGGTTATTGACAAAGGTGAATTTCAATGGCAAGTGCAGAGCATCGCAATAGTCCACCAAAATCTGGTCATAATAACCGGTGGTCATGACGACTTCCTCAATTCCGAAGGACACCAGCAATCTGAGCTGTCGGCTCAGAATCGTATTCTTGAACGAAATCTCCGTCATGCACTTCGGGTGCTCTTTCGTTATCACACCCATCCTGTGGCCCAAGCCACTGTTAAGTATCAATGCTTTCATTATTTTATATTTTTACCTCAAAAAACAACCAAAAATTCATTCTTATTCTTCAATAAGATTTATATATGAATTGATAAATCTTTCCTTATTAAACAAAGACTCTGCAATCTCTCGGCTTCTTTCTCCCATCTGTTTCCTGGCTTCATTAGATAACGAAAAGTATTTAACGAATGCATCCACTATACTTTTCACATCCATAGGATTAAACAAAAAACCATTTTCCCCCTCATGCACCATGACGGAGTTATCACTAACATCACTACAGATGACAGGACGACCACAACATATATATTCGCTTATAGAGTTTGAAAAGCCCTCATGAAGTGAAGGTAAACTCATCACATCAAAAGATGGGATAACATTGGGCACATCAGAGGTTGGTTCGTTTATTGAAACAAACTGTTCTAACTTATAATCTCTAATTATTCTTAAGCCAGTTTCGAAATAATCTATCTGAATTTCATTTGAGAATATGTGATTTCCATACCAATACACATGAAAATTCGTGAATCCTATTTGAACAAGCTGAGCGATGGCAAAAAGAAACCTATGGAAATTCTTCTGTTCTTCGAATCGACAAAAAACACCAATTTTCACGATGTTATTCGCTGGTATCGGCGAAAATTTGTATATTTGAGGATCTGTATAATTATTTATAACATGTATTTTGTCTGCCAACTTTGGCATTTTTTGGGATAAATACCGACCCTGAGAGTGGCTATTTGGAACAATATATGTTGCTCTCATATACAAATTTGTTCCACACAAGATTTTTTCAAACCTATCGGGAGTTCCAATCGTAAAATTCCTCTCACTTGATATCACTTTAATTGATGGTCTAATAAGCATTGGCAATAGAGCCAAGACACTTAATCGTTGTGAAAAAGCGATAACGACCTCAGTATTAACAAATAACAAAAATTTCTCAAGTAAAAGTAATTTTACAAGCAATGATTTGCCAAAGCCGATTTTGACCCTTTTTACTTTTCTTGATAATACATAATGATCAGGGGCTTCTCCGAAATCTGCATATGTTACAGAATATCCTCTCTCCACCAGCATATTCATTAACAACGATATTTGATGTTCAGCTCCTCCGCTCGAAAGGCTATCTCCTATTATAGTTATTTTCTTCATTGCCAAACGAATAAAAACTATACATTCTTAATCCAATGAGAAATAATATCCATAGCTGTATCCAGTATTAAAATACAAAAAAGCAAAAAAAGTAACCATTGAAAATATATAAATTAACCTTATATTACGTTTAGATATTTTTGATGCGACATAAGGTACTGCTATTATTGAAAGGTTGCAGAAATTTTTATACATTCGGTCTCCTGTTGGTATCCCTATTATCATAAATGATATAAAAGCCGTGCATATTAGAATCCAAAAAACTAATCTCCCGACTGAATCGTCCAAATATTTGTACTTACAAAAGTACAAATAAGGGAGGAGCATGACTAAAGAACGTAAAAAAGGGCCTGATGAAGCCTGACGTTCAGGATCGTGATCTAATGTGTATTGTTGATATAGATTTATAAATGAAAATAGAAAAGCAGAGGTAAATTTTGCCAATACAGCTATTACAACTACATAAGTTATAATTCGATAATAATTATCTTTATTAACATTCATCCAATATAAATAATAAAAGGGCAAGAATACGATTGCCGTATTATGAATACTAAACGCCAGTAATGCCCAAAAAAGATATCTCAGCTGATTATGATTAATGATTGAATCTATCGCCAAAAGATAAATAGACATTGCGAGATATTGCCTAACAACAAATACAGACTGTTCACCACCAACTAGCATAAAGAAAAAAAGTATAGCTAGAAACACACTGTATTGCGAATATTTCTTAACAAAATACACATTGCATCCAGCAACGATTACACCTCTAATGAAATAAAAACCCCTCACATCATCAAAGATATAGGTACTGAATTTCACTATATAATAAAAGCCAAATTCATAATTTAGATTATATAAATCTATTAATGTGTTTACAGAATTGGTCTCTAAAAAAACAAAATATTCGTTATACCATGCAATGTCAGGTAATGTCTCATATTTAAAGCAGGTATAAAAAACTACAATATGTATAAATACTAGCAAAAGAAAAATATTTTGATATTTTTTCCCAAATTTTAATTTTGTCACAAAATAATATAATATGGGACCAACAAAATTAAATATTAATATTCCATAACTCATAGCGTTTTTTTTAAAACTTTCAACAAAAGAACATTATCAAAGAAATGAAGCTCATTTATAAACTTTTACAATTGTATTTATGAGAATCCATTTATCTCCCATTAACATTCGGGTGATACAAGAAATGTATATGATCCTAGTGATAATTATTCTTAAAATAGTCCAACCTATGCTTTTTAAAAATAAAAATAGATAATAATGAAGAAATCCCGAGAATAAACAATCGCTGCGACAAGACGCCCTCTATCGTAGGTATCAGGACAACCAACAGATATGAAGATAATGTAACAAAAAACATAACAACACCCAACTTAAGAATAACTGATGATGGCCCAAGTAAAGCTATCAAGTTACCTTCATTTTTCCCAAAAAGATACAATATCGAAGCCAAAGAAACGACATACAATATTAATATTACATCATTATATTTAGTCAAATTGATGAGCCTAACAAAGAATGATGGATTAATGGTAAAAACTGCCATCACTGCAACTATCAGCAATATGACTGCCCATCTCGTTAGATTTGCCTTCCGTTCCATAGAAATCAAAGTTTTAGCATCTCCTCTATATTTCACAAAACGCTGAAAAATCACATCAAAGAAACCCTCACAAAAAGATCTGGCCATACCCTCCAAGTTCTTATACAATGTATATGCTCCCATTAGCGAAGGCGGAAATATTACTGAAACCAATAATGTGTCGGCTGAATTTGAGAAATAGCCCATATACGAATTAAGCCAAAGGTTCCTAGAATCTTTAATTTTTCTAATTGTTCCTGCTATACTTATAAAATCAATCGAAAGGTAATTTCTCAACTTAATATAAAATACCAACAGCAACGGTATAGGTATCAGGCAATAGAAAAACAAATAAGGTGTAGCCCCATACAAAATATATACAAATATTGCAATGAATTTTACGATACTACTATTGATCGTTTTTACGGCTTGGGAAAAAACATAATTCCCTTGCGACCTTACAATTAGCGACATTGAGTCGCACAATGCATTAGCACATGATCCAACATAAAACGAAATCAATATTAATAAATATCGGCTTTCGTATTTAGCGTAATATAAAAACAAAAGATATCCAAAAACCAATGGTAGTAATAATAAGAATCCTATAAGCCTAGATATAATCGACTGTGTAGTATATTCTTTCACCTTCTCTATATCCCCACATTGCATCCAATATAAAGCCTCTCGCATCATTGTCGTCTCAACGCCAAGATGAGAGAATGTGAGTATAAAACCGGACACCACACCATACACTCCCACCAGCGAGTAAATCTCAGGACCCATATCGCCTGCTACAAGATATACAGACATAAATCCTAAAATAACACCAACAATCTGTATAGCTATTATATAGAAACTCTGCTTAAACATTTATATTAAACTCCTTTTCAAACGTCGGTTACAGCACGTAATCCATTTTAACTAATTGGATATCAATACTTTGTTATTCATGGAGATATAAAGAAAAGAGATCTGTATACTTTTTGGCAACAACACTTGAATCATGTACTTTTCTCACATATTCAATAGATTTCTTTGAAATAGCACTAATCATCTCTGGATGTAATATCAGCTCTTCCAATTTTTTATAAATATCGTCTGAATCTGGACCAATATTAATGATTGGGCAATCAAATTCATTATATTCTTTTTGATTCTCAAATTCATTTCCACCAATAACGACTTTACCCATAGCTAGGGCATAAAGACCATTCATTCCAACAGAATCTGCTAAAGCTTGATCAATAAGGATATTAGCACTGTTAAGTATTTTTAAATAATCTTCCAGCGGCAAACCGCCTTCTGCCTTACATTCCACCAAATCTGGATAATTCTGTTGTATTTTATCCATCGCAGCTTTAATGTATTTTGTACCTTTTGCCTCAGGTCTAATAATTCCATGAAAAACCAAAATTTTATTATTAATAATATTATTAATCACATAACCAGAGCAGTCTACAGGTAAAGGTATCGTTTCTAATACTTGGTATGATTTTGAATATTGAGAGTTTCTCCAGGCCTGTGCATAACCATACATTACAGGGATTACTTTGTTAATAAAGGAACTATAATAATTATGATGCCACACCATCATTTTAGAAAGATATTTATCTCTTCCTAATTTTATTATATCCCTATTCTTCCATTCATGCTCATTCCAATAATCATAATAAGGCAAATCACCTCCACATGCTGACAAAAAAACATTATTCGGATCGTATACCAAATTCAGTATCATTTGCTTTGTGAATAGAGGTTGCCAAAAATGATATTGTTGTCGGATAAAACCTGGGTTAATAATCAGAACCACATCCCACTTATCCTCTTTTATAATATTATTAACGAACTTTTTCAGCTTCCAACTCTCTCTCCATGATTCAAAAAAATGAATAACAAGACTTAAAATATGTGGTCGATAATTTTTACAGTCCTGCAGTACTGAATATGAGTTTTGTTTGTCTTGAGTGACTTTCTTAAAGCCATCACCCCATGAAAACACAAAACACTCATGGCCATTTTCACGGAATCCTAAACTCAAATTTTTCGCAAAGCTACTAAATTCTCCAATGATGATAATTCTCATTTGAAATATCTATTTCCAAATATTAATCAAATTTATTACCTTTTTTGCTTCATCCATCTTCATCACCGGACTAATAGGCAAGCTTAGCTCTTGAAAATGAATCAACTCTGTAATAGGCAAAGATATTTTTTTCCACTCCTTATAGCACTCTTGCTTATGAGGTGGTATGGGATAGTGTATCAATGTCTGAACCCCATTATCTGTCAAATACCGCTGTAATTCATCACGACGTTCGCAGAGAACTGGGAAGATATGATAAACATTGTTTTCATCTTTCAATCTTACTGGCAGTTTAAGCAAAGGGGTTTTTATATTATCATAATAATAATTAGCTATCTCCTGACGATGCTTATTATCCTCATCTAAATGACGAAGTTTTACATCAAGGACAGCTGCATGGATTTCATCCAAGCGACTGTTTTTTCCCTTATACTTGAACACATACTTCTTCTGAGATCCGTAATTTGCCAGGGCTCTGATGCAATCTGCTAATTCTTTATCATCAGTTGTTACCGCTCCTGCATCGCCAAATGCACCGAGGTTCTTACCTGGATAGAAGCTATGACCCGCCGCATCGCCTAATGAGCCTGTGCGCTGATCCCTAAATAAACATCCATGTGCCTGTGCATTGTCTTCAACTAACTTCAAATGATACTTCTTGCACAAATCACCAATTTTGTCAGTATAAGCGCAGCGTCCATAGAGATGTACGATAAGAATAGATTTAGTGCGCTCTGTAATTGCTTTTTCTATCTTGTCATCATCTATTTCTAAGGTATCGAGCTTTGGTTCTACCAGTACTGGTACAAGCCCGTTTTCTGTAATAGCAAGTATTGAAGCAATGTATGTATTAGCAGGTACGATTACTTCATCACCTGGTTTCATCACCCCCAACTCAATATAAGCACGGTAAATCCAAATTAGCGCATCAAGACCATTACCTACGCCGATGCAATAGTCCGAGCCTATATACTTGGCATAGTTCACTTCGAATGTTTTATTCTCATTACCTTGCAAATACCATCCGCTATCCACAACACGATTCACGGCTTCATGCAATTCGTCGGAGTATTTATCTGTGACTCCTTTAAGATCTAAAAACTTTATCATTAGCCTTCTATATTATGTTTTTCTCCGTTCTTATCTTTAAAATCCATATCTAATATAATGCCACTATTAGTGATATAACCTCTTTGACGAATGGGGTTACCATACCATACACTATGGGCTGGTATATCCTTAGTCACAACGCTACCTGCGCCAACCAATGAGTTTTCACCAACTGTATTGCCTGCAATAACTGTACAATTTGCACCAAGAGAAGCTCCTCTTTTTATTATTGTCTGTTCAAAGTGATCTGGGTATTGTTTGGAGCGAGAAAAGTGTTCATTTGTAAATGTCACATTGGGGCCAATAAACACATTATCTTCTATACGCACGCCATTCCACAACTGTACACCAGACTTAACCGTTACATTATCACCTATAATCACATCGTCTTCTACAAGAACATTCGCACATATATTACAATTCTTTCCAATTTTCGCGTTTTTAAAAATTACGCAAAACTGCCAGATATTTGTATTATCTCCAATATTTTCTGATTTGCAATCTGCCAAAGGATGTATATTTGCCATATTTATTTGTTTACGTATTCTAGAAAGGCTTTATACTCTCGAATATAATCATCTGCTTCATAACCTTGCGAGGCTAATACTAAGCAAATTGAACCAGATGAAAAACTTTGTTCTGCAGCCCAAATTCCAGGTGGTATATGCAATCCATAGAAAGGCCGATTCAACATCACCGTGCGCTTGTTTGTTCCATCATCAAGAACAACCTCATAGCTGCCACTGGCTGCTATCAAAAACTGATGGCACTTCTTATGAGCATGGGCACCACGGGCTTCTCCACCAGGAATGTCGTAACTATAGAACACTCTCTTCACATCGAAAGGAATGTTCTCATTATTATAAGCCATCGTAAGATTGCCTTTACGTTCTCCCACTGTTACTTTTGGAAGTTCAATAAAAGAGCAATCATAAACTGTTATTTTCTTGTTAGCCATTTCGCTACTGGTTTTTCAAAATAGATATTGCACAAATATGACAAAACTAATGTTACAATCAGAACAAAAAACATATATGCTAAACTCTCATATTCATCAACATGCAAGACGTGTATCATTACAAGCTGCGTCCATCTCATTACAAGCTGATGAAGCATATAAAAAGTAAAACTCATATTTCCCAATGAATTTAACATCTTATTGTCTAACACTCTAAATCCGCCCCCCAAAAGTACTCTTCTATAAGCAATTGAATATATCAGAATTCCTATTGGAATCCAATATAATATTGCAACGGAATAAGGATTATTAATGGGAAATAGAAATGAGATTGCTATCACAACCACAAATGACAACAACGCCATCAGATCCCATTTCAATGGAGAAAATGCTTTTTTAAATTTATGTTCACCTATATTTCTCTGAAACAAAAGAGCCAAACAAACGCCTATCGTAAAATCAACAATCCTTGTGATAGGATTTATATACAATATAGGATGATAGTAATCTTCAGGGAGTAGATTAAGTACTACCACATAAATGCAGACAACAGCTATCGCTGACACTACTAGCCACCTCATTGATAGTTTGACTATAACCTTTAGGAGGTATGGAAAAACCATCGCAAAGAAAAAAATAGCGCTAATAAACCAAGAAACCCAATTGAAAGAGAAATAAAATACTGATATAGGCACAAAACTATGAAGCATAGATGCATTAAGTATCAATGTCAACACAAAATCACCTATTGTAGTCATCCCTGTTACTGCTAATGGTAATGATATAAGAATACATAGCCAATGTAAGGGAAAAAGTCTTGATATACGACGTTTCGCAAAATCTTTATATGAAAAATCTCCTGATAAGATTTTATCCTTATAACCCAAGGTCAATGAAAAACCGCTTAACATGAAGAAGAATGAAACCGCCATGTATCCTGCACCAACGTATAAAGAAGCGTGGTGAAGAAATATAGTGAACATAAATATGGCCCTAAGGGCATTTAGTTCATTTATTTTCAATGGCTTTTCTAAACTCTTCGTAGTCGCGAATGTAGTCATTTGCATCGTATTTTGTAGAAGCGAGAATCAAGGCTAAAGAGTTGGTGGAAAAATTATTCATTTCACGCCATATTCCTTTTGGAACATACAAACCATAATAGGACCTATTCAAGCTAAAGGTACGTTTGACTTTGCCATCATCAAGGACAACATCAAAGCTTCCAGAAAGAGCGACTATAAACTCTTCGTTTTCATAATAGGCATGCCCTCCACGAGCCTCTCCTCCTGGCACATCATATATCCAGTAGCTTCGTTCAATCTTGAACGGAATATCTTTGAATTCCTCTATCACAGACAAATTACCACGAGGGTCAAAATGTCGTGCCAATTCTATAATCTTTACATTTTTCATCATTGTCCTACAAAGAGTTTTTCTAACGACGAAAATTCAACGTCATCCAGATTCCTAACATATTCCAGTATCTTTATTATTGCTTCTTTTACTGTCATTTTACATTGAGGAAGATAAAAATCAAACCCATATGAATGTGTACAAAGAACAAAATCGCCTTTTTGCTTTCTTGCTTTCTCTACTGCAATTAAAACATCCTCAATTGATAATCCGCCAGGATACAAACCTCCGACGTCATTAATGAACTTAAATCCATCATTTTGCATCATTACAAAATAGTCACTAAGATAATGGGGATTTATTAATCTTCCAAATGACAATTTAAAAAAATTATATAGTCCAAATATCGATATAAAGTCGACGATTCTCTTGGGCGTGGGTATATTACAACAAACATTAAGTCTTGCATTTCTTAATGATCTATACGAACTATAGGATATGATATTTTGAGGGGCAGCAAATGCATTTATAGTATGACCAAATGTTTTCTCTAAATACGCTTTTGCATCCTGCAAAGGTTGAGTCATATCTTTTTCTGTCAAGAACTCCGCCCCCGTTGAATAATTATTTGAAATATCAGGAACATTTTTATCCCAACTACGATGGTAGATACCATGCATTGAAACTGAGACCTTTCCTTCTTTCTCCCATCTCTTAAGTGTTTTTATTAAGTCTTCGTTTTCATGTATTGGGTGTACCTCATCATCATCGTAAAACTCTTCTTTATGTTTCATAAAATTGTCTTTATCTTTTTCCGCCATGTACACCCACTTAAAATAATCCCCTTTTATGTAAGGGACTGCACAGATGGATATTGGACATATTTCAAATATGCCTTCGTACCAGCGTTCTAATTGCTTAGGCTGATAGAAAAAATTAACATCGTCGTCTCTAATTATAAATTTCATTGTGCAAATTGTTTAATATAATTATATACTGTCGGGCGATCTGCCTGTTGATTCTTTCCTAAATTCAATTTTAAAGTTTTAACAATTTCGACGTACCGTGAATAGTTTTTATAAGAGTCTTCAATCTTTTTAGCTAAATCAAATACATTGCGGGTTTCAAAAACACATTCAGATTTATAGGACTCTAATAGCTCGATATATCCACACCCACTTGATATTATCAGAGGCACTTCACATTCAATTGCCTCTAAAACTGTTGTAGGTCCCGCATCATAGATACTTGGAACTATTATTATATCACATGAGTTATAAAAATCATTTTTCTCTTCTTCTCTTATATACCCTAAATAATCAATCTTTATCCCAGTTCCGTCAATAATAGACTTAACATTGCTATCTATATTTCCACAAATTTTCAATACTATTCTATCTTTAATATTGCTCGCTGCAATCGCCTGTGCCAAAACATGAACGCCCTTCAAGAAAACAGTATGACCTATATATCCTATTATATAGGTGTTTTCAGTTATTTTGTAATTTGATTTAGATTCATATTCTATTCGACGTGTTGATGAACCTATTAGCGTTTTGTTATAATGTGCCGGAAAAAAATCTAATACTAATTTAGTTGAAGATACCACATCTGTTACATTTTTCAACATTCTCCGATAAAAACTGTTACGGAATGAAGAATCATAGACATCTCTAAATTTATAATTATACTTAGCCTTTTCCTCCTTAACAACTTTATAATAAAGATTGTCATCATGATTCGCTGCAATTAGTGATATTTTCGCACCAGCTTTTTTAGCCACCTTTGTTGATAGGGGCGAATACATTGCCGTTATCAAATTATACTCTTCTTTTTCCCTTCTCAGTACAAATGAATAATAAATATCAAATAATGATTCTGATAGTGTTCTGGTATAATAATAGGGTATTCGTAATCTGCCAGTTACACGCAAAAAGATACAATTAAAGAAACTCAGCCATTTGGGGGCAGAATGAATATTTGAGCATTCACAATCGCAGGTGGCAAAATAAAACTGATAATTATCCGGAAGTTTCTTAGCGGCATCTAAATATGCAGAGAATGCCGGATGCAAGGTTTGTCCGTTCTTTATATTTGTATAACTAATAAAAAAAACTTTGCGCATCTTTATTGAATAATTATCGCCATGAAATAATCAGCACCGCCCCACCATATCACTTATTTATTCACAAGCAAATCCTACTACCACGCAATAAACATATCCCATCATACTTAGATATATTGTCATAGTTCTATTATACTAAATTATTATCCAAATACTTTAACAATCTCTTCAAAACGAATTGCCTTTTTCAGACTCTCTAAAATATAACTCACGGAAAGACATATAATCAACAGAACAAATAAAATAACAATTGGATATTTGAAACAATAAATAAAATCTTTAAACCAAAAATAAAAAATGAAAGTATGAAATAAAAAAATATTCATACTGTGTTTACCAATAAAAGCAAACACATTATTTATTAATTTTGGAAATTTACTAATGAATTCTTTAATATAAATGTACATATACAGTATAGATGCTGATACTATTCCGTCGTAATACATATAAGTGCTATAGAACATAGTTCTGAGACATAAACCCAGTGCTATCGTAAATATAAGTATAAATATAATTTTACGATTTTTAAATACCAAAGGCTTTAAAGATAAAATAGTCCCAATACAGAAGGCAAACATAAAGTTTAACATTATTGCAGGTTCAAAAGACCAAGGTATCAGTGCTATTAAAGAAAAAAGAAATACGCATAATAGATGTTCTCTTGTCGCAAATTGATAAATGAATGGAAATACTAAGTACAAAAGAATTATCAGGCTCATAAACCACCAAGTCGGATTAAAACCATAAAAGGGGAAAAAAAATGTTAGGCCTAGAAAATCCGCCAAAAATTTCAAAACAACAGAATGCCCCCCATATACTTCATCCATATTTCTCCCAAATATAAATATGTCTATACTAACAAAAATAACAAAGACAAACCAAAAATTAAGCATTAGCTTTGTAAAACGACGTTTATAAAACTTGTAAAGATTGGGCATACCTTTAATATTTACCTGCCTCCCCAGCCCATAACCAGACAACAACACAAACAATGCCACACAAATATTTGAAAGTCCACCTATATGAGAAACAACTGGATAATACTGTCCGTTAATAACTACATCATACCAGTTTTCGTTATTTGTAGTAAACAAATGGTGACTTAATAACAATACAAGTGCAAAACCTTTTAGTACATTTGTATCGTTAATAGTCAGAAATCCACTGCCATCACTCTTCCCGTTCATAATACTTCTATCATCTTTAAATATTCTCTCCATTCCCCCATATCATGCCAAGACTCTTCACTTACTGGGAAGCATCCTACTCTTCCACCGCGTGCCTTAACTTTCTCCATCAAATGGGTTATATGAAAGAACTGGCCTTCTGGAATTTCATCTATCAATTCAGGATTCAATATGTAAACTCCCGAATTAACCATATAAGTATGCTCTGGTTTCTCCTTCAAATCAACCATCAATCCATCCTCGCCCGTTTCTATCACACCATATGGTATTTTAAAACTCTTTACCATCGTAACAATCGTCATATCATTATGATTGCTCACATGATAATCATATACATCGCGATAATCTTGCTCATTGATACTATCACAATTAGAAACGAAGAAAGGTTTATTTATCTTTCCCTTCAATAATGATACACTTCCTATAGTACCTAATGGTTTATCTTCCATGAAAAACTCCACATCATACTTATGATCTATCTGGTTGAGGTAATATTTCATCATATCAGCCTTATAATTCACTGACATATAGAACTTATGACAACCAATTTCCTCGAACTGATCCATAATAACCTCAAGAATAGTTTTATCACCAACTGGCACCAAGGGTTTAGGTATGACATTCGTAAGTGGCTTTAGTCGGGTCCCCTTTCCGCCTGCCATAATTACAACAGGCAAATCTATCTTTTCTCGATGCTGCTGTTCTGTCTCTTTAAAAAATTCCTCCCAGAAATATACATCAATCAGTTCACCATTATCATCCACCACCGGCATACACTCAGCTCGCAACTCAGTCATTTTCGAACGGACTATCTTTTTATCCTCATTGGGTTTTGCATACTTCTTATCCTTATCAACAATAGTTGATATAGGTTCATTCAATTGTACATTCTTGATAATTGCTCTTTGAATATCGCCTATTGTAACAATACCCTCAAAATGCTCTCTATCAAACACAAAAAGCATCTTTACCTTAATCTCATCCATCCGCTTCATTGCTTCAAGTAATGATACGAAGAGATCGATTACCCTATCCTTTATCTTTTCAACCATAATATCTTATTACTGGTTCTTATAGTTTTCTTTCCAATCTTTAAATGAAAGTACATTTCCATGCCCAGGATAAATCATAATATCGGTTGATAAAGATTTTTCCAATTTAGAAATCGAGGCCTTCCATTCATCCTCGTTGCTGTCGCGTCCATTAAAGTATGGTTTATAAGGCATAATCGTATCACCAGTGAAAAGCATTTTTTCAATTAATATGCTCATTGCGCCTCGACTATGACCTGGTACTAATTCAAACCTTATGGTTAAACCGTTCCATGAAAGGTCTTCATTATCAGAGCGTATCAAAAGATCGGGTCGTCTCATCTGATAGCGATAATTTGGGTCATCATAATAAAATAGAAAATATGCTCTATTTGCCTTGTTTACCCATTTTTTACATTCTTCCGAACAAACTAATAATACATTCTCATATGCTTCATATAGAGAGTTAACTCCCCAATTATGGTCTGTATGCTCGTGAGTTATCAATATGTAGTCTAAATCTAGACCTTTTTCTCGAATGAAGGATATTTCTCTTTCAGATTTCTCACTGCCAGGGTCTATAACTACACATCTCTTAGTCTCATCATCATAGACAACATAGCAGTTGGAGGTCATTAACTCATTTACATAACGCTGAACCTTCAACATCTAAATGTTTTTTACAAGAATAATTAAATCCTCTTCTTCTTGAATCTCTCAGTAAATTCCGACTCACTCATCTTGATCACCTTTGCTGGTATTTTATAGCGAGTCAATTTCTCCTTACAGAACTCAACAACCATTTTCTTCAGTTCAGACAACTTGATATCCTCATCATAAAGCACCTTGGCAACTACCATCTGTCCTGTAATAGGATTGTTCTCGCCATATACCACACAGTCATTCACATGGGGCATCTGGAAAAGAACTGATTCAACTTCTGATGGGAGAACTTTCTCACCACCAACATTGATGATATCAGAATTACGTCCGATAATCTTAATATATCCATCTTTCTCCTCTACCATGTCGCCCGTCTTAAACCAACCATCGTCGGTGAAGCGCTCCATGCTGGAGTTCAGATAACCCATAATTTGGGTTTTACTACGCAGCCACAACTCACCGTTGATAATCTTATACTCCGTATTGGGGTCATCAATCTTCAAAAAAGTACTGGTCGAGGAATAGCTCGATGTTGCAGAAATACCTGTTTCACTAGTACCAAAGGTCTGCAAAAACTTAACTCTTGGGAAAGCATCCTTCAGTTTTACCAACAGGCTCTCAGGCATTGGTTCGGTTCCGTAGGTAATCATACGAAGCGATGTCAAATCAAAACGGGCAGGACATTCTCCTATCAGCATCAGGTTCAGGAACGTAGGCGAAGCAGGGAGAATGTTCACCTTATATTTCTCAATCAGATGTGCCACGTGGTCTGGCTCTCTTGTTTCGGGGAACACCATGGCCACATTCATTGATAGACAATTCAGCAAGGTATTCAATCCTCCGATATGATCGAACATCAGGAAAATCAAAAATACCAATCTCTTGCCGCGCTTATCCTTATAGGTATCAATCAGGTTGTCCAAATTATGGATCATAGCCTTGGGCTTTCCTGTTGATCCACTACTGAACAAAATCAAACCGGCATGAACCTCGTTCTGCAATGATGCAACCAGCTGATGGGGTTCATCAGAATGCTCACGCTTTTCGAAACTCCATTCATCGTCTTCAATCGAGATGATATAATCACAACCCGCCACTGCGATACGATCATCAATCTCCGTCTGCACCTTGGTGGTGATAGGTACAATAATATTATGATTCTCCTGAAGCGCAAAGAACAAAGAGATAGAGGCAAAGGAGTAGTCAGAAACGATGGCTACTACCTCTCCACTCTTGAATGAATTCTTAACACGCCCATAATCCTTACATATACTCTGATAGAGCATCTCGTAAGAATATTCTTTTTCCTTGAAGATAACAGCTGTTTTGTCTGTTCCTTCACTTATTTTTTCAATTAACCAGTTCATTTATACGACTCCTCCCAGATAAATGGTTTGTGCTGTAATAAAGTTACTTTCAGGTTTGAGGAAGAAGTCTATCACGTTCTTCACATCCTCAAACTTGCCAAAACGCTTGATGCACTGATGGTCCAACAGATCCTGGAGTTTATTCTCTGGCACATTCTTAATCAAGTCTGTATCAATAGGTGTCGGTCCTACTGCATTCACTGTGATACCACTCTCTCCAATCTCATTAGCCAATACGCGTGTCAACTGCTCAATAGCTGCCTTTGAGGCTGAATATACCAATTCGCCATGAAGATTCAGAGCGACAGCCACCGTAGAATAGTTCACAATGCGACCACTCTTATTCTTCACCATATACTTAGCCACCTCGCGGCACATCAGGAATGTGCCGAAGAAATTGGTATTAAATACCTTCTTAGCTGTATCGTATGGCGTCAAAAGAAAATGGTTCATCGAAGCACAACCTGCATTATTGATAAGAACATCAATATGCTTATGGTTCTTATAAACGTTGCGCACAAAGCTAACCACCTCTGTCTCGTCAGACACATCCAGACGGGTATGATGATAATTTGGATGCTCTATATCGCAGATCCTGCGACTGCAACCATATACTATATCACCCTCTTGAAGATATTGCTCCGCAAGGTATCTGCCAATACCCTTACGGGTACCAGTGATAATAATGATTCTATCCATTACTCCTCCTCAATACCTAGTTGACGTGCAATAAAGTTACATAGCGAACCTACAGAACGGAAAGGACTGATACGTCCAGACATAGCTGCCTCTGAGGTCAGACTAATTTCAACATCCTCATCAAGGAAAGCGGTCTCAATATCGACGATGGTATTAACCAATCCCATTGAATCGAGAATCCTTGCGCTACCTATCAGAGGAGTATCTTTTGTCAACACTATTTGAATGTCATTTTCTTCACAATAGTTCTTGATTGTAGATATTACAATCTCATTAATCTGCTTCTTATCCATTATAATTATTTTTTATTTAATTTCCCTTTTTTCCTTAAGACATGTTCTGTAAGTGTTATCATTGAGTCCACTGCAGGATTTCCCAATAACGAACAATTTTCTTTAACATTATCCAATACGACAGATCCTACACCTATCATGTTGTTATCACCAACAGTTAATCCTAATGATAATGTTGACGCATTTCCAAACAAGTTACAATTACCGATTGTTGATCTTGCACCAATAACAATGTTCAAAGCAAACAAATTTGAATCACCTATTTTCGCTTCATGCCCTATTGTCGTATTTGGATAAAGGATATTATAATTACCTATATGAACGTCGGTTCCTAAGTTTACATGCTCATAAATAATATTCCCTATTCCAATTGACGTATGTTTAACTATTACTGAAGGGTGAATCAATGATGGGAAATCTTTAATGCCTTGCCTTATTAAACGATTAAAAATATTCAGATGGACAGTTGGTGTTGCCATTACATTGCATACAACTGAACATTTTTTTAATTCACTTAATAAAAGTTCATCTGTTCCTAATATTGGGTAACCATAAACCTCTTTGCCTATTTGTGTGGGATCTTTCTCGAGTATTCCAATAAGATTATATTGTTTTTTATAATCATTTATTTCTTCAACTAATCTTATTATATCATGATTACCTATACCCAATAAAATTAAATCCTTGACCATAATGACAATTAATTATACTACTATTTTTACAGCTTCTTCCATTTTATCACAGATAAAGTCGATCTGTTCAGGTGTAAGCGCTGCGTACATTGGCAATGTTACCTCGTTGTCTGTAACATACTCCGTCTGAGGCAATATAGCACCAAGTTCCTTATAAGTAGAGAATTTATGAGCTGCAGGGTAATGAACTGATGTCTGTACGCCTGCTGCATGCATATATTCACGAACCTTATTCCTCCTCTCCTTATTGCTATTTAGTAATACTACAGGCAGAATATAGTTGCTCACAAACTCAGTGTTATCTGCAAAAGGAACTTCTACTCCCTCAATCTTAGAAAGTCTGTCAACATACTGTTTACGTACCTTCAACCGAGTTTTCAAATCTCCTGGCAACTTCTTCAACTGCTCAATAGCTATGGCGGCTCTGATATCATCCATACGGAAGTTATAACCCAAGCAAGTGATGTCATATTCTGTTGCGTGACCACTTGCACGCTGGTAACTCATAGTGCTCATTCCATGAGAACGAATCAAACGGGCTTTTTGTGCCATCTCCTCATTATTTGTAATAAACATACCACCCTCACCTGTTGAGATGTTTTTATTTGAGAAGAAACTGAAACTTGCGCAATCACCAATAGTGCCCAATTTCTTCCCTTTATACTCTGAGAGTGGTCCATGACAAGCATCCTCAATAACCTTCAGGTTATGTTTCTTGGCGATTGCTATGATTTCATCCATCTTGCAAGGAAAGCCTGCCATGTGGACCACAACAATTCCCTTGGTCTTAGGCGTAATCTTACGCTCAATATCAGCAGGATCTATGTTTATGTGATTAGGGCCAACGATATCTGCAAAAACCGGTGTAGCTCCCACATAACGAATACAGTTGCATGAAGCTGCAAATGTAAGCGATGGGCAAATAACCTCATCACCAGGGCCAAAACCACAAACCATGCAAGCTACATGAAGCGAATCCGTACAATTTGACATGCTGACAGCGTATTTCACACCCCACATGTCAACAAACATCTGTTCTAACTCAGCATTCTTTGGACCCGTAGAAATCCAACCCGACTTGATAGTATCGTAGGCAGCCTGTGCCTCACGATCATCGAAATTTAAATTAAATAATGGAATCTGATAAGCCATACTTTTATTTTCTACACTTAACTTTTACATTTTTGGGGTAATTTTATAAGTCCACCAAGCTTATAATCCCATTCGATAGGATCAAATGGTACTATTCCACTCCAGTGAAAAAATGTCAATTCACCAAAGTATATTTTTCCGTTAACATTATAAAAATCGACTCGAATATGAGGAAAGCCCTGTGATAATCTTGCTGCTAGCTCTTTCATTTTATCAAAATTTGCAGGACACTTTATAATTTTTCCACTATTTGGATGGCCGTTAGTAAAAGGCAATAAATTCCATTCCATATCATAAAAATCAAACTTTGTCTCCTCATTCTCATTTCCACGATCAGTGGCTAAAAACATACAATATGGTTTTCCATCAAAACAAAAGAATTTAAAATCACGCAATTCTCCTGTCTCATCTTCCATGTATTCCTCAACAAGTATTCTTCTTTTTACATACCTGTAGGGATATTCATAATTATACTTACTATAATCTTTTTTTAATGCATCATTAAGGATACGTTTTGATTCTTCAATATTCAGCTTTCTTTTATCTTTGCATATCACCATACCTCCACAACCATGATTTGTCTTCATCGCAAAGTGGTCTGGTAATTCATCCCATTTAATCTCATCAGCATTATCGTATATTGCGAGTGTTGGAATAATATATTCATCACCAATTAAATTAGCAACATACTTTTTCGCTTCAATTTTATCTACCAATTGAGAATATTCAGGATGTATATCATACAACTTAAGCCACTGCAACTTTTCATTGTAAGTTTGAGGATTATCTAAATTCAATGAATATCCGACATTATGTCTAAACCATAATTTAATTGCCGTCTTTTCTGACATAAAAGGACGTGCCATTATTATCAGCTTGCCTCTTATTCTGTAGAATAAACTCCGCTTCTTCATAAAAATATATTTATTCAGAAAACTGACAAGGAGTTGCAACTATGATGGAGTTGCTCATAACCATTATTGCTGCAACCCGCTTATCAGAATATTATCAATCATTATCTTACACTTTCCATTTCTCAGGCCACATTCTTTCAATAGCTAATCTTGAGGTAGATTAACCGAGTTATACTTTCTCAAAAAAAGTATCAGGCTTATTGGGATTGAAGATTTCATTGCAATACATAACAGTTACGAGATCTTCGCTATCGCTCAAATTAATAATATTGTGTGTATAACCCGGAAGCATATGTACAGCCTGAATCTTATCGCCACTCACCTCCCACTCTAACACTTTTCCTTCTGGATCATTGAGGTTGCGTTGCTGAACCAGTCCATGACCTTTCACAACAATAAACTGCTCGAACTTCGTATTGTGCCAATGATGTCCCTTAGTTATACCAGGCTTGCTTATATTAATACTCACCTGGCCCGCATTCTGTGTATGTACCAACTCTGTAAAACTACCACGCTCATCCACATTCATTTTTAAATCAAAGGCCGTTTTCTCATAAGGCAGATAGCTCAAGTAAGTGCTATACAATTTCTTTGCAAAGCTATTGGTAGGAATCTCAGGGATCATCAGCGTCTTCGGCTGATCTGCATATTGCTTCAATAGTTCCACAATCTCTCCAAGAGTTACCTTGTGTGATACCGTGCAGTAGCAATATCTTCCGTCAGCTTTTGGCAGGACTTCAAGTCCCTCAAACTCGCAATGGTGCTCCTTGCCCTGCAAAGCATCAAGCATTTCATCTACAAGGTCATCAATATACAATAGCTCCAGCTCCACGCTGGGATCATTCACTGTATAGGGCAGGTCATTCGCAAAAGCATTGCAAAAAGTTGCAACCGCGCTATTATAATTCGGCCTGCACCATTTACCAAACAAGTTTGGGAAACGATATATTAAAACCTTTGCCCCTGTTTCCTCTTGATATTTTAGAAACAAATCTTCCCCTGCTTTCTTGCTACGGCCATACTCTGAGTTGCCAAAGCGACCAGTGAGACTGGCCTGCTGGCTGGAGCTGAGCATCACAGGACAAGTATTACCATACTTCTTCAATGAGTCCAATAAGGTGCTGGCAAACCCAAAGTTCCCCTCCATAAACTCAGAGGCATCCTTCGGCCTGTTCACCCCAGCCAGATTAAACACAAAGTCCCCTTCCTTGCAGAACGTATCCAGCAAAGCAGGATCTGTATCTAAATCGTATTCATATACCTCCTCTATAGAAAGATTAGGTCTTGTCCTATCCTTCCCATCCCTTATATTCTTCAGCGCCCAGCAGAGATTCTTCCCAACAAATCCTTTTGCCCCTGTTACTAAAACCCTCATTGCATATAGAATTATTATCTCTGCGCCAGAGAAAATGACTGAATTAAGTTACTTAACAATGTTTGGTATACCATTCAACTCGTTCTGAATGTATTCCAAAGATGCAATCTTTGCCTTTGTTTCTTCGAGGTTCAGTCTGCGAGTATTGTCGGAGTTAAACTCCTCAATGGTGGCTCGCTTGGTATCACCATCCTTAAAATACTTATCGTAATTGAGGTCACGATTATCAGCTGGCACTGCATAGAAGTTACCCATGTCAATAGCCTTCGCTGCCTCTTCCTTAGTGAGTAGTGTCTCATACATCTTCTCGCCATGACGAATACCGATGACCTTAATCTGGGATTTATTACCTCCAAACAACTCACATACAGCTTCCGCCTGTGTCTGAATAGTACATGCAGGAGCTTTCTGAACAAGGATATCACCATTCTTACCATTCTCGAAGGCAAACAGTACCAAATCTACGGCTTCCTCAAGAGACATAATGAATCGGGTCATCTTGGGCTCTGTCAGAGTTATGGGATTTCTCTTGCGAATCTGATCAATCCAAAGAGGTATAACCGAACCACGGCTGCACATCACGTTACCATACCTCGTACAACAAATCTTTGTATCGCCACTCAAACGGCTCTTTGCTACTGCGATCTTCTCCTCAATAGCCTTGGTAATACCCATGGCATTGATGGGATAAGCTGCCTTATCTGTGCTCAAACAAATGACACACTTCACTCCTTCATCAATAGCTGCATCCAGCGTATTATCTGTACCAATAACATTAGTCTTGACTGCCTCCATCGGGAAGAATTCACAACTCGGCACCTGTTTCAGTGCAGCGGCATGAAACACATAGTCAACGCCCTTCATGGCGTATTTCAGAGTGCTCTTGTTGCGCACGTCGCCAATATAGAACTTAATCTTATTAGCCACCTCCGGCATACGGGCCTGGAAGTCGTGACGCATATCGTCCTGCTTCTTCTCGTCTCTTGAAAAGATACGTATCTCCCCAATATCAGTCCTCAAAAAACGGTTCAACACCGCATTTCCAAAACTACCGGTTCCACCGGTTATCAGTAAAACTTTGTTTTCAAATACACTCATCATTATATATTTTTATCGACCTATCGTAGGGGCGCTCCTACGATAGTTCTTTAGCTCTTACGCCATACCATTTTATTCACAATCCCTGTGTATGACTGGATAATCTTCACTACTTTCGTAGAAACATTCTCCTCTACATAATCAGGAACAGGAATACCGTAATCTCCATTCTCATTCATCGTCACAGCGGTATCTACCGCCTGCAACAAACTCTTCTCATCAATGCCAGCGATAAAGAAGCATGCTTTATCCAAGGCCTCGGGCCTCTCGGTACTGGTACGAATACAAATAGCGGGGAAAGAATGTCCTACGCTCGTAAAGAAACTACTTTCTTCTGGCAGTGTTCCGCTATCGCTCACCACTGCAAAAGCATTCATCTGCAGGCAGTTGTAATCATGGAAGCCAAGAGGCTCATGCTGAAT
>AUXO011005815.1_pt1 | contig 31561 bp, 33 predicted proteins | sample 768731 | NCBI WGS metagenome assembly AUXO01 (sample SAMN02715735, study PRJNA202380) | gut metagenome | biome: sheep rumen | host: Ovis aries | place: New Zealand: Palmerston North
AGAAAAATATTTTATCTCAACCAAATTAGACTTGGCCCAAGGTTCGGACGCTTACGTTCCAAGTATCATAACTATGATTTGGAAGAATACCATTGAGAGCAGGTAAAATCCTACTTTATACCACCATTTGTTCATAATTAATTTCTGCCCTTTCCTTTCTTTCTTCGACTAAAGATCGAAGTGTGGCGTTCTCTCTTTGAGAGTGTGGCGTTGCAATGCAATCTACTATATCTGTGGGACCTAGAATGTAACGAGGAACCAAGTCACCTTTGGTCCATCGAGACTATCTGAACGAGTCATTAAGATTATCTGAACTCTTTAAGACTATCCGAATAGTGCATTCAGACTATCTCTTTGCGCAGCCTAACTTTCAACTCTCAACTTTCAATTATTGGAACCCACACCCGTCGCTACATCGCCCATAAAGATTATAGATTTGTAAATAACTTCTTCTGTTTTATATTTTCAGCTGCAAATATAATAACCCCCTCTTAATCATTCATTACCTCCTTATCAACTTCATGACCTGGACAAACCATCTTTCCTTCAGCCAGCCGAAGAATCCTTTCAACGCTCTCCGCAGCTTTCACTTTATCTCCTCCTTTGAAGGTCGTTACAACCTTGATTCCCGGAATATAAGCATCACCCGTAAACAGATAATCAGCAACCTCATATGTCAGGCAAGAAGGGTTGTGTCCCGGTGTATAATACACCTTGGCCTTCACGCCGTCAAACAGTTCAATCACCGCCCCTTCATTGCAAGTCACCACATTCTGGGACTCATACACAATCGGATCGTTGTGGTATTTTGAATAATTCAGACGTTCATCCGATAATGCTTTGATTCCAAAATCATTAGTATAGATCTTCAAATCCGGATGTAATTTTGTCAATCTAGGCAAACCATAAATATGATCATAATGCACATGTGTAAGCAAAACGCCTTTTAGTAAAGACAAATTACCCCCTAAAGAAGATAGTATCTCAACAATAGGGGGTACGTCTCCACAATCTATAAGCCAGAACCCAGTTTTATATTCATTCGACAGAATATAAGTCCTCGAAGTAAACACCGTGTTCACTACATGTCTAACATTCAGCATCTATCCATATATGCTATTAGTGTCGAAAGTGCTAAAAACTTAAGTCCTTTCCTCGTCATCACCTCATAATGTGCTCCACGAACATTTCTATTTTATGAAAGAACCTAAAAGTGGCTTCCCCAGGGAAGAGGGTGGCTATCCTCATGAGGTGAATTGCTTTGGCAAAACGGAAGGTAAAATATGTATCTTTTAGCCTCTGGACAGAACTATGGTGGCCGAAGTTGCCCCCTTCCAGCATTTTATCCAACAGCATATTGCCTCTTTTTGAATTTGGCTCAACTATCAGCAACTCTTCAGGTAGTCCAAGTATTTCTTTCTCCACCCACATCACTCCAGAGGCCAGTCGCAACATACCACATCTTCGCCATTCTCCGACAATTTTATTCCTTTCTGCTTCGGTCAATCTTCCTAAGGTTCGCAGCACATAGTAATAATCAATCATGTGTCTCAGACCGATACCCTCATCTAACAAGTGAATCAAGATGTGGCCCATCTGATACACCACACTAAAGCGGGCTGTAGGCACACATATTTTCACGCCGTTAGTAGAAAGACTAATGACATGTGCAAACTGCTCATCTTTCTGAAGCTTAATCCACATCTCTAATTCTCTCTTGTGGCTTGGATGATACAGTCTCAGCGGTGTGGTATGCACATCTACATCTACATCATGAAAAACAGGAAACTTGATGTGTTTAAAAGACTGTTCTTCTTCAGGAAACCGTTTCCTTACAAAATCTACTACAGTCTTATCATCAGCATCTATCCACACATCTATGTCGCCCGCACATCTGAGTCCAGGATCTGGATACATCTCCGCATTGCCCTGCCCCTTTAATATACAGAACCTAAACCCTACCTCATTTAAGATCTGGCTCAGCTTTTCTATTCGTTTATTAAGAACATTGTTTTGATACCTTATCTGCTGTTCATCGCCAATCCACTGAAACAGAATATCTTGATCAACTCTGACAGAATAGGGCGTAGGCGAACAGACCCCTGTGATTTGCTGCTTTTCCGCAAAATCATAGACTGCCTGCCAATCTTGAATTTGCGGTATAATTCCCTTGTCAGGGTTCAAGACGAATTGCAGCCAACGGAATACTTCCGATGTCATCGTTAATCTGCTTTATATGTCATACAAATTGCATTTTTCATTGAGATTTAGATATTAACTCTTGAACATATATTCTCTTTCAATATTCAATTCTTTTCGAATAAATGAACCATATTCACTTGTTTGGCGTTTAAAGAGAATTTTAAAAACAGAAATGAATATTTTTAAATCGAGAGAAAAGCAAAGATCCTTTGCATAATCGGCTTCATACTTTAATTGCTTATCCCATGAAATAATTGGGGATTCATCCACAGAATCAGGTGTTATAAGCCCACCTCGAACATCAAAACGCCTTAATTCTTCTTCCCGGTAATATGGATTATACTTCATTGGTAATGGACGAGGTCCAATAACAGACATTTCTCCCTTTATGATATGAATTAACTCAGGCAATTCATCAAGTGAAGAAGACCTCAACATGCTACCAAATTTTGTTTGTCTATACTCGTCTGGCAACAAATCTCCTTTTTCATCCCGTTGATCTTTCATTGTCCTAAATTTCATCAAGTCAAACGGTTTCATTCCTTTACCTGCTCTTGCTTGCTTAAAAAAAATAGGACTGCCTAAGTTAATCTTAACAAAAAACGCTAGAACTATAAAAACCGGGCTAATGGCAATCAATAACGATAAAGCAGAAAAGAAATCAAATACCCTTTTAAAATAAACATACATTTTCTTCAAATCACTTATTGAAATAAATGGGATTCCCTTCTTTGTCACAAAAGAATTCGGCATATCTACGTTTCATTTTTACACCATATTTAACATTCAACTTTGGTAATGGTTCACCAAGTAGTTGTTTTATCCTTAGATATGATAAATTTACACCACCTGCTGCAAATATAGACATAGTTGCTGCTGTTCGGGGATTTATTTCCATTAATTTAGGATGACCATTCTCATCGAACTTAAAGTCAAGGTCTAGATTTCCATCAAGTTTTAACGCACTAATGACCTGTTCGGAGATTCTATATGCTTCTTCATTGGGAGCTAATGTGGCCTCTTGTGGGATACTTGCCAAAATTACATTACTTTCACGTCCTATCATATAATCTATTTTCCCATGATTTGCGAGAACATCTACAGAATATTCCATTCCTGGAAGGAATTCCATCACCATGAGTTCAGGCATCTTTCCTGCCTCCTTGAACATTGACACCATGTCATCAAGAGTTGTATAAAACGAATTTGGTTTCTCTCCCACAAAAATGTCATATCTTGATTGTCGAGGATTGATAATGCGAACTCCACGACTACCACTCCCATCTTTCATTTTTATACAAACGGCCTTATTGGGATAACCCAACTTTTCACATGCCAACAACAATTCCTCAACATTATTGGCTTTTTCAAATTGTGGAACATCCAGTCCATGTCCCTTCATAAACTCATACAATTTGATTTTGTCATTGGCTATCAACAACCCTTCACGGTCTGTAACCGACACCTTGGTTCCGACAGCTTCAAATTCTTGCCTACGAGCCTCTAATAATGGCAATTCTGCAGAAATACCTGGCACAACAATATCAACCTTTTCTTTTTTACATATTTCAAGTAATGCATCTACGTATTGAGGATCCGTGACGGCAGGAACTTTATAAAAAATATCCACATATTGTCGGATGGTCGGTTCGTCTTTCATATCCGTACCAACAATTATAATTTCTCTTTCCCCATTGCATTTCAAAGACAGATAGCCTCCTGGAGCAGATGGCGAACCTGATGCTGTTTTTAAAACCTTAACACTTTTCATTTTTATAAAACGTATGTATTAAATATATCTTCAAACTTTTCTTGTTTTTTTATTATTATATATTCACCATTCGATAAATGGGCAATCATTGGGCAATTCCATAAAATAAAGGGGGGTTTAGAAACATTTGAATAACCGCCAACATTTCCAAATATGACATAATCGCCAACACCTATCTTGCCCGTGTATTCCTTATACATAACATCATATTCCAGACATGTATATCCTACAAGACTTGCTGCAGACACTTCTTTTTGTCCTCCTCCATTCGAAATAACTGATAAAGGTAATATCTTGGCTCGGCTCATGACCCCAATATTGTCCACGCTACAGTTAAGTGCAATAAATGTTTTGCCTCTTACGCTTTTAATACTTTGCACTTGCGCGACAAAATCTACATACCTATTCGCCACTGTCGTACCTGGTTCCGTAAACAATATAGGTTGTTTCTCTTCTGGAAGATTTCCATATCTCTCCTTAAACGGACGGGCTACAGCCTCTGCATATTCCTCAAATGTTGGGATATGATCACCGAACTGTTTAGCCAGGCTCTCTTCCATATTCCCAAACATTCCACTTCCAAGATCTATGAACTCCGGAGCCTCATCAAATAGTTTATCTGCTATTTTTATCATCGTCACGGCTCTTCTATGCCATGCATCAACATTACGAGTCCGTCCAACATGCATGTGAATACCTGCAACTGTAATATTTGGCTCTATATTTAACATATCAAATATCTCGCTAACTTCTGGACTGTCAGAATCTATTCCGAAGCGAGATACAAAACCTTGTCCAACATCAACATTAAGTCTTAAACCAACTTTTATATTCTTTTCTCTATTATTTCTGGCAATAGTAACCACACGAGATGCCTCCACCTTATTATCTATATTGACAACTCCGCCGTTGAGCAACATGTCGTCCATTAAAGGTCCTTTGACCGGCCCATTGTATATAATGTTTTTATCTTCATATCCAACATGCTTTGCCACCAAATACTCCATATCAGAAACAACCTCTGCTAACCCTCCAAGGGATTTAACAAGTTTACACATATACGGGGTATAATTTGTTTTGTAAGAATACGCTAACCTATATTTAGGATAAATATCGGTCATAGCCTTTACAAGACGAGTATAGTTTTCAACAAACCCTTTTTCATCAAAAATATATAAGGGAAGGCCAAACCTCTCTTTCAATAAATCTATTCTATCCTTCTTCATAAAAATAAGTATTATCTTAATTCCCTTATTAACATAAAAGCCTCAGCAGCTCGCATATTCATCAACGCCCCACGATATTTTGCTAATGCCTCTATGGCTTCTAATGATCTGGCATCAGGGAAATCACTGATTTGAAGTTTAAAATACCCTAACGCTTTTAGTTTATCATCCAATTCTTCGGAAATGTCAACAAAAACGTTTGGTATAAATTCATTCTGGATGTTTGGTACATTCCAAGCTGTTTCTGATAAGGTCTCATAACCATAAATACGTTTAACACCGAAATTATACTTAGGGCGAAGTGCGACCATTGCTGCATCAACAACCATCTGATGATCTTTCTGCATATCACCATAATGAGGGATATAGACTTCTTCAGGTTTTATTTCTTTAATGACATCAAGAATTGCTTGGTTTAGTTTATAACGATCCTCTTTTTCTAATGTTACACAAGGGAAGTCAAGGAAAATAGTTTTCTTTACTCCAACACTTTGATGGCAATCACGGGCATGTTGTCTTGTAAGTTCTACTCCTTCTTCCTTAAATAAGGGAGGATATCCTTTTGTCACTATACAGACATAAACCTCATTCCCCGCTTTGATATTCTTAATTATGGTTCCTCCACAACCTAATATTTCATCATCGGGGTGCGGTGCAATAATTAAAACTTTCATCATTACATCAATTATCAAATTAATCCAGACAATAGTATTTCCCTTTATAATCAAGATAACTATGATCCAAATCGTAGAAAACCAGATTATCTACATCTGATATTCTTTTGTCTTCAGGTGGCAACTGCATATAATCACCATATTGGGCTTTTAATATCTCCTCATATCCTATTGGCACAGGCATTTTATAACCTTCAAAATCTACCCAAACCGTATCTTTAAACCATTCTTTATGATAGTCGGCAACCATTAAATAACTTAAAAGATCATTATCGTTTCCTGGATTATATCTTTTTATTTGCTTTTCACACCACTTTGCTATTTTCCATCTAATTGTATGAGATGGAATAGCAGCAAGTAATATTTTAGAGATTATTTTTTTGAGCAGAGTCGTTCTTCTTGGCATACGCTGTGCGCTATACAACGAAAAAATACTGCAAAACATAATATGAAATAATCTCCTGACCTTACTTTTAGGAATAACGTCCAGGAATTCTACATCAACTTTCATACCTTGGCAAATATCATCGTTAACACTGTGATCATAAATACATGTAGTATTAACACTTCTTATAGTGGCCATCGGAAATCTAGAATTAACACGATCTGTTGTTACTTGACAAACGAAGCGAGATGTATCAGCCTCCTTATCCCATAACTCAAGCAAACGATCGTAATCCTCACGAAACAATTGGACGTCAACATCATCATCCCAAGGTATAAATCCTTTGTGTCTAATTGCACCAAGACGCGTTCCACCCGCTAAATAAAATTTGATATTGTGAGAAACACAAAAGTCACGAAAATACACAAGAATATCTAGTAAACTCATCTGCCATCGACGCAACTCATCCGGAGAAGCATCAGCGAGTGACATAACCTTAATTTTACTCATGATTATTTATTGATTATAAATTAAATAAAAATTTTTCTGCACACCATAACTGCCATTTCTGATTTCCAGTTAGTTTATTCATAGGGATGTCATCCCTGAACTCTTTGCGCTTGGGTCCTTCCCATTCTTTGAATATAGAATCCACGGGTCTTGGCATAGGAATTTTAAACGGAATCTCCAAGTCAGGATACTTAATGGCATAGAGACCACGAACCAAGTATTTGGGCTCGCCATTACGTACACGCTCCATGTCTAAAGGCTCAGCCATAACCAACTTTGCATACGGGTCATAGTAAGGCAACCAAGCTGCGCCAAAGGCATTCAAATATGAACTACTACTTTCGATAGAGAAGACCTCATCCATAAACTTCATGTAGTCAATGGTATCAGCTCCTGTACGGTACTTCTCAAAGAGTTCAGACTGGTCAACAGGGTTCTTTAATACCAACTTGGGATCAAGGAAAGTATAGCGTTTTGCAAAACCATCAAATGTCCACTTGGGCGAAATCAGTTTATCCATACCACCAAAGATGAGGTCGGCGCTCTCACCAACAATCATCAACTGAACACCATCCTTCTTGGCCATCTCTGCAGCCTTGTAAATCTGGGGCTCAATAGAATGAACTGGAGCGAATTTATAGCGCATCACAATGGGAGTATACTTCTCGTAGTCTTCCATAGTGATGTCAATCAGATGATGAACCAACTGGAGTTTCTTGCAGTAGGTCTTGGCGCGTTCCACGTCTGCATCAAACACACCAGAGGTAGAATTGAAGGTATAGGCATGACTGCCCGGTTTCAGATAGGCAGCAAGGTTGGCACTGTCCATACCACCAGAAAGCAATATACCAATGTTGTCATACTTGGCAAACAGTTCGTCGAACTGCTTCTGAATCTCATGGTCAATATCCTCGGACGTCTTGACCGGAATACGATCCTTTTCCTCTACGGGACGGAAGTTCTTGTGCTGGAAACCTTCAGCAAAATCAACACCATCTTTCCAAATATAACGGAAAGCAATATACGAACTCAGGCAAAAATCTTTGTTAACCATATCTGTACTTATTTATTTGTCGTAAATGTTAAGGAATCTCTCTAAGCAGTAAAGCAACCATTTTTGATTACCGCTATAGTTAGTGATGTCTATATCCTCACGGAACTCTTTGCGCTTCGGACCTTCCCAATTGGCGAAGTAGGCATCCACCGGACGGGGCATAGGTTGCTTAATTGGTACTGTGGTTTCTGGATACTTCATGCGGAAAAGGTCACGAATCAGATATTTGGTGTCCCCATTACGAATTCTTCCTAAATCCAATGGCTTAACCATCTTCAACAATTCGTAAGGATCAATGAAATCTATTTCAGCCGTCTCAAAGGCATTTTCATATGATGCGTAACTTTCGTCAGTTACTATTTCGTCATAGAAACGAAGATAATCTATACTGCTCTTGCCTATACGATAACGCTCAAAAAGATAGTTCATATCATAGGGTTCCTTCAACACTTCAGCAGGGTCTACATAGATTGAACGCTTAACATATTGGTCGTAACTCCAGTTCTTGGAGAGGAGTCCATCCATTCCCCCAAACACATAGTCAGCAGCATCACCAATGACAAGCATGGTAATTCCATCATTTTTAGCTTGTATCGCAGCAGCATAAAGCTGAGGCTCAATGGAGTGTACTGGTGCCCCCTTATGCTCCATTAACTTATCTACATTCTGTTCAACAGTATTCCAATCAATATCCACATAGTGGAGATTAAGATGATAATAATTAGCATAAAATTCGGCACGTTTCAACTCGTCACTCTGATACTTTCCTCCAAGAAATCTGAATGTATAAGCATCTGATCCTTCTGGCATATAAGAGGCTAGAATTGAACTATCCATACCACCCGAAAGGAGCATACCTAACTTTTCATGACTTATACGTCTAAATACGTTGCGCAAAGCAATATCAACATCATGAGCATCAGATACGAACACTTTACACTCTAAGGGTTGTTGTTGATATACTTGATGGTGCAACCCATCTAAAAATTGTTTATCATCATCTTCGACATATCTCAGCGAAAGAAATGAACTCATGCAATAACTCTTGTCTGTCATTTATTTAACGTTTAAATGTTCTTCTTCTGATTTGCTAACTTCCTTGCCATCAGTCCATCCACGTGCATGCTGCAAGGCTTCAGTAATCTTGGTAGAAGAAATTCCCTTAGTATAAGGGAAGTAAATGATTTTTATACCCTCTTTAGCGAAGTCCTCTTCATATTTCTTCCATTTCTCTGTACCATACCAATCATCCCCTACGAATAATATTTTGGCTCCTAATTTCTTACATGCCGTCAATTTATCCATATCATATTGTGGAACTACGGCATCAACAAATTTAATGCTTCTCACAATTTCAGCACGATCGGAATAAGGAATCATAGCATGTTTACCTTTGTAGAGAACCAGTTCATCAACTGTCACTCCAACAATTAATTTATCACAAAGACTTTTGGCATTCTTTAGTAAAGTTAAATGACCTATATGAAACAAATCATATACTCCTGTTGTATAACCTATAACCATATATATAAAAAATAATGTCGTTAAAACAATTTATATTATAGAATTTGCCATCACATTATATTTCAGATAATTAGACAATTCTTTTATACACCAAAACTCAATCTTTTTATTTCGCTGAAAATGATTCTTTTCTTAATCACTTATATTACCAATAATTCTGAAACTATCATCGGTTTTGTCTTCAGAAGCATCGTTCCCCAACTGAGGCCTAAGCCAAAAGAGGAGCCAAGGATTGTAGTCTCTTCCTTACGCAACTTATCAGCAATCCTCGTTACCATCAACGAAGGAATAGATGCACCTCCAAGATTACCAAACTCCTCCAGATTATATGGACACTTTTCCTGTGGCAACTTCAATTTCTTCACCACACGGTCTACAATCATTTTGTTTGCCTGGTGAATCAAGAAGTAATCAATGTCTGTATTGCGGTCGATGTTGTAGTCTGCCAAGAACTGCTCAACAGACTTGGGCGGTTTGCTGATAGCAAAAGAAAACACATTCATGCCATTAATCATGGTGTGATATGGTGCTCGTACAATCCCATTGCCAAAGTCTTCATAATTGAAAGATTCTGGTGTTGCTGGATGTCGGAAGCCACCGTGAGGAGTCATCAAAGCCTCATACCCACTTCCCATAGTATGGAAGTCAATAATGATATCATTTGCATTTTCATCATATTCCAACGCCAATGCAGTACCACCATCACCAAACAAAGGCACACGGCTCTTGTCCTTCATCGATCCCATACGAAGAGCCGTATCACCCACAAGCACCAGAGCGCGTTTTATCTGTCCGGTCGTGAGCAAGTTACCTGCCACAGTGATTGCATACATGCAACCGCAGCAACCCATCGGAATATCCACACAGAAACAGTCTTCGGAAAGGCCCATACGATACTGTAGCAGACAAGAGGTCGGAGGAGTACGGTAATCGCCAGTCACAGACTCGAATATTAGTGCATTGATGCTTTCTTTCTCCCAACCAAGTTCTTCCAGAAGTTTCTCTCCTGCAGCCTGGCACATGTCAGAAGCGCACATCGTATCTGGAGCGATATGGCGTGACTTGATACCTACGGTCTTATCAAAGACCTCAGCCTCTTCTGGAGTAAAAAGGTCTATTTCTGCCGTTTTTACTGTGTGTTCTGGCACAGCCATGGCCACACCGGCAATGTTAACATTTTTTGTTTCCCAACGTGCCATTAGAGCTCTACTTCGTATTTCTTCAATATTTCCTTACCTTTGGCATATGATGTCATCTCCATAATATCTTCAGGATCAAACATAATATCAAAGGACTCCTCAAACTCGGCAATCAAACTCAGTTGATGAACCGAATCCCATTCATCAACAGTCTCTTTACCATAATTGTCATTCAGGTCTTCAACCTTTGCGCCGAACACTTGTACAAACGCATCGTTATACTTTTCTAAATTCTCCATAAATATTATTTATTATTTAATTTTGCATATAATGTTTTCCCCGCTTCATTTTTGGGGATTTCATTGATAATTCTCACTTCAAATGAAGATGCAACTAACTTCAAACGATTGACGAGTTCTTCTTTAACTTGTTCTTTGAAGCTTTCATCCGTCAAATAGACCAACATCTTCTCATCTGTTCCCACGCAAGCACACTCCAATCCTGTGAACTTTCCTTTAACGATGCGCTCACACTCATCCAAGCCAACACGCATTCCAAAAAGTTTAAGAAATCGTCCCATACGGCCAACAATATAATAGCAGCCATCTTCATCGAAATAGGCCAAGTCGCCAGTCTTAATGAATCCATGACGCTCGTCACCTAAAAGCAAGTCCTCACGGCTGCGGGCATATCCCATGGTCACGTTTTTACCCTTATAACACATCTCACCTTCAGTATTTGGAGTAGTGATAGGATTACCATCCATATCTATAAGAGAAAGCTCTGCATTGGGCACCGCATGACCTATACTGCCAACCTTCTCAATGGCCCATTTCGGAGGAAGCCATGCCATACGGGCTGTACACTCCGACTGTCCGTAGGTGGCTATCCATTTCTTACCATTATCACGACAATACTCGGCAAACTTCAAGTTCAATTCTTTCGGCATCCGTCCCCCACCCTGCGTCAGCAAGGTCAAGTCAGGCAGATCCATGCGGAAGAAACGCATCAGGTTCAGAATCTCAAAACTATAAGGTACGCCCGTAAAACTAGTCGCCCGCTCTTCCTTGATAAATTTCCAGAAATTACGGTCAGTCATATTTAGATTGGTAATTAGAATCGTAGCACCAACATAGAAATGACTGAACACCATCGACAGGCCCATCGTATAGTACAATGGTAAAACCATCAACGGTCGGTCTTTCTCCGTCAGTTCAAAGAATGTAGAGATATTCAGTGCGGCTGCCTCAATATTCTCATATTTGTGGCGAACCAACTTCGGACTACCTGTTGATCCTGATGTCGGTAAAAGATGTGACAATTCATTATTCATTGGACAGGTCTCATGCCCCGTCTTCATCAAGGTATAGCCGTAACATGTAACTATTTCCTCGTAGGGATACTTGTTTGCCATACCAGAAGGCACACATACATACGGTGGTTGATAAAGTTCGTACAAACTATTATACAGGCCATCATCCAAATGAGCATTCAGAATCAGCGGTACATTCCCTGCACAGATATTACTTATAGTCCAAGCAATACCACCCACATTGTTCTCTACAAGCAGGAACATCAATGACCGTACTGGCATCAGATGCTCCGCCTTCTCAGCAAAGTCACGCACCTCACCGTAAGTAAGTTGCTGTCCCTGCGAATCAATCGCAGCAATCGCTTCACCTTTCCTTCTATCTAAATTCAGTATCATCTTCAACTTTAAACTAAATCGACGCGCAGCCGTTAACCCCAAGAATCTCTCCAGAAATGTAACTGGCTCTATCTGATGCTAAGAATGAACATGCATTGGCAATATCTTCAGGAGTTCCAAGGCGACCAAGTCCTATACGGGAAATGCGCTGATCAATCTTTGCACCGTCACTCTCATAAAGTTCTGCAAAACGCTCTGTTTTCACAATACCAGGTGCCACAGCATTCACACGGATTCCCTGTGACGCCAATTCTTTGGCAGCAGACTTCGTGAACGAAATGATGGCTCCTTTTGTAGCGGAATAAGCCGACTGTCCTGGCGAGCCAAGTACTGCTGTAACCGACGCAATGTTCACAATGGAACCACCACCTGTTCTTGCCATCAAACGTGAGCACAACTGAACCATTTCTATTACTGCAATCACATTGATACGGAACATTAATTCCGTTTCATTACGCACAATCATCCCAATCTTCTTGTTGAAAACCACACCGGCATTGTTCACCAATGCATCAATATGCTTCTCTGCTTTGAAGATAGTCATAAAAGCATTCTTCACAGCAGTAGCATCCGTCACGTCGAAATACTGAGGGATGACACGGGTATTGTTACGCTCTGAGCATTCCTTTGCCCATTCATCCATTGCACCTTCACGCAGGTCACATGCATATACAATGGCACCATCAGCCGCAAACAGTTCAGCAATGCCCTTTCCTATACCCTGTGCTGCACCAGTAATGATGCATACCTTATTTTCTAACAGTCTTTCCATTCAATGTTCAAACTTCAATGTTCAATTATTAATCATCCCAGCGTCATTCCACCGTCAATCTTCAATGCCGTCCCAGTCACAAACGACGAAGCATCCGATAACAAGTATGCGATACCGTACGCAATGTCCTCAGGCTTGGCAAAACGACGTAAAGGATAGTTCAGTTTCTCTTTTTCCTTCTGCTCCTCGGTAAAGGAACCTATCAATGCAGTTTCCACCATGCCTGGATTCACACTGTTGCAGCGGATGCCTTTTGGACCAAGTTCCAATGCGACTGTACGCATAAAAGCATCTATACCGCATTTGGTAGTTGCATAAATTGCATTACCGATTGAAACACGGTACACCCCTGCAGCACTCGCTGTAAGTACGATGGAGCCGCCCTTATTAATTTTCTTCTTTCGCAAGAGTGACTTTGTCAACAGAATAGGTGCATTGAGATTAATGCTCTGTATCCTGCTCAACTCTGTTTCAGTGATAAACGGCACAGGAGTCAGTTTCATCACACCGGCATTACAGACTAAGCCATCAAGGTTTGGACAATTCGAAATAAGTTCAGTTAGACTTTCCTCTTTGGTTAAATCCGCAACAAATGCTAAATGCCCATCTGATGATATGGCCCGCACTTCTCCCAATGTTTTGTTGAGGGATTCTTCTCTTATATCGGTCAATACAACGTGAGCCCCTAAAGTAGCAAGTGTCTTGGCAGTTTGACTACCTATACCACCAGCAGCCCCTGTTACGAGCACTGTCTTTCCTGACAAACTAAATGGATTGTTCATTCGAATTTTATTTTAGTGTTAGACCACCATCTATCTTCAATGCAGTACCAGTCACCCACGAAGAAGCATCAGATAGCAAGTAGATAGTTGCATGAGCGACATCCTCAGGCTTTCCATACCGGCCTAAAGGATAATTCTCCTTATCCTTTTCATGCTGCTCTGCTGTTACCTGCCCTCTGTTGATTAAAGGAGTTTCGACCATACCTGGATTTACGCTGTTACAGCGTATTCCCTTGGGAGCCAACTCCAGGGCTGCATGCCGCATAAAGCCATCTATACCGCATTTAGTTGTTGCATAGATAGCATTTCCTGGCGATGCGACAAACACACCGCCAGCCGAGGCGGTAAAAACAATAGATGAAGGTCGAGAAAGTTTTTTTCGCTTCAGCAAATATTTCGTCAACATCATCGGCGCAATTAGATTCACCTTATGGATTCTTGCCATCTCCTCAGGTGTAATGAACTGGATGGGGGCAAGTTTCGTAATTCCTGCATTCTGAGAGCAACCATTAATGATTGGAAGTTCCTTGACCATCGCATCAATGGCTGATTCGTCTGTTAAGTCAACAGTAAAACAAAGATGTTCCTGTTCCTGATATTCCAACAACTGCTTCGTCTCGTTTATACCTACTTCGTTGATGTCAACTAAAACCAATCTGGCTCCTAATCGTGAGGCTTCTACAGATGTGGCACGTCCTATTCCAGAACCTGCTCCTGTAACGAGAATAGTCTTACCCTGTAGGGAATAAGGATTATAAATATCGCTCATCTTACAACTCCACCAAATCAGATATAATTAAATTGTTTGTCATAAAAGAAACTGTCCCCCAGGAAAGGCCTACTCCAAAGCCGCAGGCAATATAACTTGTCGGTTTATTCTCCACCTTACCCTTCAACTGTGTGACAATAGTAAGAGGAATAGATGCCATCGAAGTATTACCAAACTCATGAAGACTGTAAGGTATTTGTTCCGGAACAGCCTTGATTTTCTTGCGAATCATTTCATTGATCATCGTATTTGCCTGATGAAGAATGAAATAATCGTAATCTTCTGCTGTTTTACCTTCTTCCGACATCAATTTCTTGATAGACTTTGGAGCTGTTGAGATCGCAAAAGAGAACACGTCCATACCCTTCATACGGGTTTGCATGCGATGCATCATCTTGCCCTCTACCTCTTCCATATCAAAAGAGTTTGCCGTTGCAGGATTGCGTGCGCCACCATCAGGAATGATTAAAGCATCGTATCCGCTACCGTCTGTTCCTACATGGAAACGCATGATGTCTGATTCATCACCTGTATATTCCAATGCCGTGACAGTACCAGCAAAACCAAACAAGGGATCGAAGTCACATTTTGCACGTTTGCGGGCATCGCCACACATAAGCAATGCCCTTTTCATTCCATGCCCAGCAATTACCGAAGCAGAAGCATTTAGCCCATACACCCATCCTGAACATCCAAGCGAGATATCCATTGCATAACAATCCTTGCTCAATCCCATTCTGTCTTGAAGAATACAAGATGTGGCAGGAAGAATATAATCAGGATGCTGGGAAACGAAGAATAATCCTTCTACTGAATCTTTTTCCCATCCAAGGTCTTGCAATAGTCTTTCTGCAGCAGCAAAGCATAGATCGGAGGCCGTGAACTCGTCTGAGACACGAACCTCCTTGATACCCGTCTTCTCGATAAAGTCAGAAGCATCATAGTCTGAAGAGTTGATTGAATCAGCCTTCGAGACCACCTGCTTAGGAACTCCTGCGGAAAAACCTGTAATTCTTACACCTTTTACATTAAGTAGAGCCATCTTTATTTATGAGACTTTACAATGTTAAAGAGTTCCTCAATTGTCTCAGCCTGACGCATCTCGTCGCCTTTCAGAGTCACGTCATATTCCTCATCAACCATTGCAATAATTGAAAGAGCAATCAATGAACTCCATTCATCCAACTCGCGAAACTTTGTTTCACCCTTAAATTCACTTGCATCAGTATCATCAAACTGTGCTGCAAAATTCTCAATAAATTCTTTAATTTCCATAATAAAAAAAATAAAAATAATAAATTAATCCAATGTTTTCGCAGGAACACCAAATACTGTTGTTCCTGCTTTTACTTTTTTAATTACAAAACTGCATGCGCCAACATGGGCTTTGTCTTCTACAACCACTTTGTGGTTAATGACCGCAGACGTATAGATGTCAACCTCATTTCCAATCTTTATACCACCTACACACGTTACATGAGTGTCAATACGATTATAGCTTCCGATTGTCACATCATGGCCTATCGTAGTAAAGGTCTGAATCATATTATAGTCACCCATAACAGTATCTGCGCCAACACTAACGTATGGACAAATAATATTACCTTTCCCCATCTTTACATTTGTCCTGACCCGTGCAAGTTCATGAATGACATTAATGAATTCTGCACCTCGGCTAAGCAAAGAGTCGATGGTCTTTTTTCTGCTTGCGCCACCTATAGAACAAACAAAAACATCATCTTCTTCTGGCACATAATCGGAAACTGTTCCTATTATGGGAGGATAGTTAGGATAGCCCTCTAATGCCATAAGGTCATCATCGACAAAACCTTTAATCACATACTCAGAGCCATAACCTTTACCTTCCATAGCAATACCATACACGGTACGCCCCATCCCTCCTGCACCAATAATAATTAAGTTCTTCATGATTCTAATCCTATAATTTTGCGAAACAAATCTTTATTAAAAGGAGAATAAATACATTTGCTCCTTCTCGTTGAGATGTCTTCTTCCAAGAATTTTTCAAAATCTTCTTGGTTATGAACTTCCCAAAAACACTCTTTATCCGATTCCTCTAAATATTTTGGATATAAGCCATCATAAAAAAGCCTTCCGACTTTCTTGTTTATTGCTATTGCTTCATAGAGGACTGTAGAATTTTCTCCTAAGATATGTTTAAAACTATTTAATACGACTGTAATGTTAATTGATTTATCTTGTACTTTTACATTATCCTTCGAATCTATCATTTTTAATTGTTCTGCTGATATTATCTCATGTGGATGAGGTCTAAAATGAAATGTTTTATCGGGATTATCTTTTGCCAATTTATAAACTACATCTAGAATCGCGTCTGTTATTTCTGGATCTGAAACAACCAAGATGTCATTCTCACCATATATTTCTTGGAATGGTAGCATTGCGACATATTCCTGAAATGCCCATCCTATATTCACTATTCTATTTTCATCAATTCCATACACATCTGTAGGTTTGTTGTCTCCAAATGCTAAAAAAAAATCAGGCATTTGCATTTCATCTCGATATCCGGAATACAACTGAGTCTCAGCATAAGTTACACCATGCTGTAATTCAAACGATTTTATCTTATGACGATGAGCGACAACAAAAAACTTAGACATAAATGATCTTGCAGGACCAATAACTCGTACAGCTGATAAATTGTTCAACAGGATTCCTAACAACTTATGTTCAATTATACTTTCATAAGAGTTTTTTGCAAGGTACTTTAAAGGAATATTTACGCCAAAAGCAGAGAATATATTTGTTTTTAGAGTCTTAAATTTCAATCTATACTTTAAGTAGAAAAACCTCCAAAACAACACAGAAATTGATCTTGATAAAGCAGCGATAAAATCAATGTATATGATTTTATCATGATGAAGCCTCGGTAAAGGATGAACTCCTGCCCTCCCATGATCTAATATAATATAATCGTTCTTAAAGTCTGCCATTTCAATCAAAGGATCTGTAAACTTATCTAAAAAACAATTACCAATTCTATCTACCCGAGGAAAAGAACAAAAAACAGTTGAATAATGACGATGAGAAATCAACAAATATAGAAGATGTTTGATACTTTTTAACATAGACCCAAAAACTGCAATATTATTAACTTTTTGCCTTGGTTCCATAATGGCAGCACCATTTCTTTTAAGAATCATTTTCCTTATAGAATAGCGAAGTAAAGAATAAATAGATATATCACCTATCCTAACATCATAACATCCATAGTTAATCTCTTTTTGAGATATATCTTTTAGTAATTCCTGAGTATTCATTATTAATTAAATGTCTAATTACTGAAAAAATCTAGTGGTATTTTTGATATGTATAAAGCTACCTTTCCAGGCTCCACAGTTGAATAATATGAAATATACAATCGTTTTTTATAGATTGCCGCTCCCATGTAGCCACAATCTGCACTTGATGGCAGACTAGCGACATGGTGGAGAGAAGTTCCCTTCAATTGATATATTCGTTGCTCCAATTTTCGTGGAGTAACATATACAGAGGCTAAAAACAAAATTGTATTTGGATTTACACGAAAGAGGATAGGACCAACAAATTGTATTTTGGAGTCAAACCATTTTATTTTTCCAGTCTCAATGGAACCTTTACCAATCAATCCTGTTGTATTGTCTCTATTATCAACTATTACAAAATCTCTATCATCATATATAAAATCTGTTTCAGTTGACTTGCCAGGCAAACCAAAGCTTCTTATCATACTGAAAACCTTCCCGTCATCTGATGATAACAAATCATAAGTGTCTATATAATTAAAGCCATATGCTTTACCTTTATACCAATGAATTCTCCATATCCAATTATTTTGTAAAGGAGTTCTAATCATCTCTGGCTTACCAAACCTCTCACTTTTCATTTCAGAAAAATAAGTATTATAACTTGTTGGGTGACCATCCGCATATGTCGCAGCAACAAAATTAAGCGTTAATATGCCTAAGGGAGATACAGATAGTTGAGGGTCTCTTAAATCATATCCATCAATACATATTTCATCAATAGAATTCCAATTCTCTCCATCATTTGATTTTAATATACGAATAATTCCATCATCACCACCATTCCTGTCAACATGGCTTTTACCTTCCCTAAATGCAAGAAACAGGGAATTATTGTATTTCAAAAGAGATGTAAAAGCACAATGCGGAGCTTTATCCCATATTATCTTTGATTGGAAAAGCTCCTGAGCATCTACAATCCCCTTTAAAAAGATAAAAAATACAGACAACAGAATCCTATATTGCATCTTTTACTTTCATAAAGGTCCGTAACAGAATAGCATATCGTGACTCTTTTGAAATATATTCACTCCCAACCACTTTAATATTGTGATCATAAATCTTATTATTATCGATTATAGGCTGCAAATAATTTGCAATATCATGATGAGTAATAGTATTTCTTGGATTATCCTTCTCGTCTATTTTTCTAAGCATTGGCCGAATAATTGCCCTAATCCTTTTTCCATATGGAGTGGATAATAATTTCGTCTTCATTTTTGACATCGGATTATTAGAAACTAAAACGATGCTATCCAATTCTTTATTATATTTTCTCCAAGCATAACGTGAAAACATCGGAATCTCAAGTATTTCAGGGAACAAATGATTAAGAACACGAATGATAAATTTCGCATCATCTCGCTCTTTTACAGGAATAAATGTTTTTTTCACTAAAGTAGGATCAGCCAAAATAGCAAAGCAATAACGTTGTTGATTTAAATAATTAATCATAGAAACGTGTCCTTTAGTCATCATTTCATTAGCAAAAAAGCAAAAATGATCGATTGGCAACTTATCTTTATTATTAAGATAGGGTGCCAAAAAGGATTTGAATTTATTTTTTAAACATTCCCTGTAATTAGAATACTTTTCATTATTAGAAATCACCGTCTTAATATCTCCTTCAAAATAGAACGAATCTAGAATGTCATCTATTGACAAATCAACACCGGAATTATGCTCAGCAATTTTTTCATTTCTAAAAACCTCTCCATATGTACCTAAGAAAATTATTCTTTCTGAAACTGATTCAAAACTATTCATCACCATAGGCGAACTAGAGTAAACACTTGCACTCATACCGTATTTATCTATATAATAATTCCAACCTTCGTCTATTTTAGCGGGTGTTCGCCAATCCATCGATTTTGATGTTAGACCATACTTCGAAGCATACATCTGATTAACATCTAAATCTTCTTGATGGGTATTGGTAAGCATTGAATTACCTGTGCCATAATATAAAACAGGTTTGACGTCAGATGTCAGAAAAGAAGACAAAACCATACGTGAATCCAATCCTCCTGTCATACATAAAGCAATATCATGATCTGAAAAGTTCTTTTTTATCATCATAGCCATGTTTTTTAGAGTATCTGCTGCCTCTGATGCTATAATATCGGGGTCACGATAATCAACTTTAAACTCTGGATATTCAGGCCATTCCCTTATTATGAAATCATTGTTTTTCAGATTTATGTCAATATACTCCCTTCCTAACAATTTATTAAACCCTTCAAAAACTGTTGCATTCCCAAAAATTTGATATGAATAGACCTGTTCTAACACATTATATTCATTAGGGATTCCTTTAGAATCTGAAGCCTTAACCATTTCATATAGAGAAGAACTAATTACCCATTGATGCGATTGTATATTTTTATAGTAAAATGTAGTAAAAATACCTTGTTCATCTGTAAAAATAACAATGTTCATTCCCCTTTGAATGATTACAACATAATTACCTCTCATTTCTGATCTCAAATGAGAAATTGGAATTCCATAAGAGTCGTTCAACAGCTTATCCAGATTATTTTCGACAAGTTCACCTTTATAAAAACATGTTCCTAAAACTGCTACCGAATCTTCTCCATTGGTGAAATAGTTTTTATTATGGATACACAATTTCTCAAAAAAGCACGAAAATACGCCTTCTGGCATTTTTCCATTAACATATTTTACAAAACCGTACTTTTCACAATGTGTGGTGAATCTATCTACCACAGATTTTTGATTGCTAATACAAAACTTTGACATACTATATAAAAATTATTTAACATCAGCTATATCCGGATTTTTTAATACCCTTAAAAAAGATGTATATATTTCAAGTGTAATTTTCTTGTTTAAAATAAAGAATAGTACTGGTGAGATCCAATAGAATATATACTCGCCATACAATGCTGCACAAATGGAAACTGCAAATGGTACAAACAAATTAACAGGAAAACATTCAGAAAGAACAGAGAAGAAATGATTATCCGAGCCAATCACTTTATGTCCTATGCTTATACACATATACGCATAAACAACATAACTTATCATCGTAGCAAAAATCACATATTGAAAAGAGACCTTCAACAGAAAAACAAAGAAATATAACAGAGTAAAATTAATAACCAACGCAGAAAAAGATAAAAAGGCTAATTTTCGTTCCTTATTTCTCGCCATAAGCAAAGAGATATAACCATAAGAATTAGTTGACACTACGAGTGTTAAGGCTATTAAATTAATTGCTACTAAAGCAGGTTGATAACGAGGAAGGAAATATAGCAAAATAGGGAAAAGTGGTATAGCAATATACATGAGTCCATGCGACAGATAAACATAATTAATCCTAATATTATGAATTGTTTCCAATATTACTTTTCTATTGGTTGTATTCATCTTATCTATCAACTTTGGGGTAATTAATGAAGAAAATGCCTCCAATAAAAGAAGAATGGCATTCGAAAGAGTAAAAGCAAAAGAGAAATAGCCAAACTCTTCAACTGTATAGTTTATACTTATGAAAGATTTCGTAAAAAGAAGAATAAAATAAAAAGAGGTGTTGTATATAAATAAGAAGTTTCCCTTTTTTATAATTGCAAGTGAAATCGTCTTGTTAATATGTCCTTTTGTTGAGACTTTCCTTTTTAAAAAGAACAACAATAGGCACAAGCCATAACCAATTATATTAACTCCAACTAAATAGAAACAAAGTGTCTTTTCAACTGCAAGAAAAACAACAAGTAAAGTAAGGATCGGTATTATAGATTGAGAAAAAGCGACCTCAAATAATTCACCTTTAACCGTGAACAATTTACTATATAAATCTATAAAATAGGCCATCATACCCATTATACATACATAAATGAAGAAATCATCTAATTCGTATTTCTTTATGAGAGAAAAATCTGTAAGATAATAAATAATACCAGCCATAAGAGGTATCAAACAAAGTATACCAACTAAAAGTAATGAGTTAGTTTCATAATCTTTACGTATTTGGTCATTCTCTTTATATTGAACATTTAAAACCATCGAAGAAACGGGAATACCAAAATTCACTAATCTGTAATATTGTACTACTAAAAGAATTACCCCCCAAATACCCATATAATATGGTCCCAGTTTTGCTGCAATTATCAAAGACACCACAAACTGTACACCATACGTGGCGTATCGGGTTATCATATACATGACAACCTTATTAGACAACACTTTTGTAAGCGATTTCATGTTCATCATCATCTTCGACTGTTTGGGCGACATATCGCTCTGAGCACATATAAGTCAAGAAATAAAGATATGGTGCATAAAACATCCATGATCTTTGGATAAGCACTAATATCAGGAATGTCAGAAACTGTAACTGAATTCTTTTGGGAAAATATCTTGTAACTGATATAATAGCTAATAATATTAAAACAAGGCCAATTACTCCATATTGCAGAATAACACCTCGATAGTCGGATAATGTAATCAATGTTTCATCATGGCCTAAACCAACCCACATATTAGAACTATTGATATTTTGAAAGGCGGTATCTCCCGAAGAACTCGTTCGCTCATCAAGGGCCTCAGTCAATGAACCCGAATACATTAATGCGTCAATAACCATTTCCATATTACGCCCATAAGCTATGTATTCAAGGTCTTCTTTCATGTCTTTGCTAAGAAAACTGAATAAAAAGACACCTCCTATGATACAGATAGCGAAGCCCTTTAAAATCTTAATAATATTCTTTATTTTAAATATATTGAAAAATTCAGTAATTAGGATAACTATTGGGAAATTGGGAGAAAATGTGAGGAAGCCACAGATTATAATCCATAAATTAACTTTTTTCCCTAAAAGTCTGTCTGCCATGTAGACAAATCCAAGAATAATGGCGAAATGACCAGGCTCCTGTAACATGCCGCATGCACGAGGGAATATTTCCAAATCACCGTAATTCGTAACGAATAAAAGATAGACATGATATACTATACCCAATTGTTCATGTAAAGGCGAACGTGGAGGCAATTCATAATAAGGAACATATTGAATTAAACCAATTATTGTTATAAGAGAAACAATAGCAGAACCAGTCGCAAAGAATATGATTATCTTTCTAAAAAGAAAGTATATTTTATCATGAAGAGAGGCTGGCCAAGTCATAATAGCAATCAAAGCTATCATGCCAAAAAAATGGAACAATATACCAATTAAATTCCCAGAATAAATAAACAACATCCACAGGAAGAAAGTGCCTACACTAAGAATGGCACTGAAAGCAATACCATCTAAAGCCATAGGATACTTACGACGAATGAATATGGTGGTTATCAATACCCCCACAAATGCAATTGCAGTGATCATTAATTCTAATGAATTCCAAATAAAAAAGGAATCCAGCACTACAAAAAGCCAAAAGCAAGCTACATAGGTCGCAATCTTATCCATTCAAATCGTCTTTCTGGAGGATATCACCTTTACAAAAACTTCTTTTAGCCTGCTGACCCAGTATCTGATCCATAAACTGAGGTGACAATCCAAAACCTGGTCTGTATGAACCTATATTATCTTCCGTAAATAAGTCTCCTTCCTTTATCGCCCTTTTTGCATACAATGATCGACGCTTATTACGCTGCCTATCGGTAATATCATATTTCACACAGCCTAATGCCTTCTCAGCTTCTCTTATTCTATCTACCATTTCTCTAAATTCAGAAGGCTCCATAGAAAATGCGGAATCAGGCCCACCGCAAGATCTAGACAAAATAAAATGCTTCTCTACAATCTCTGCGCCTAACGAGACAGCAACAATTGGGACTAGGCTACCCATTGTATGGTCAGAAACGCCTACAGGAACACTAAAGCGCTGCTTCATATCAGGGATGGTCAGCAGATTTGCCTCTTCAATTGTCGCAGGATATTCTGATGTGCATTTCAATAGAGACACGTCATGATTTCCTTCATTATAACAAGTTTCCAATGCTAGACGAATATCAGCCTCATCACCTACACCTGTAGAAATAATCATTGGTTTATGTTTCTTAGCGACATAACGAATCAAAGGAATGTCATTGATTTCAAATGATGCAATCTTATACTTAGGTACATTCATTCTTTCCAAAAAATCGACTCCTTCTAAATCGAATGGTGTAGAAAAGAAATCCAACCCCAAATCTATAGCAACCTTCTGCAACTTTGGCTGCCATTCGTATGGTAACATGCCTACCTTGTAAAGATCGTATCTTTTGATGCCATCCCACAAACCACCTTTAATAGGACCAAAGTACTCGTTGTCCACATCCATAACAAGTGAGTCGGGCGTATATGTCTGGATTTTTACAGCATCAGCACCTGCTTCTGCCATGGCCTCAATCGTTTTGACTGCCAAGTCAAAGTCGTGATTGTGATTAGCCGAGAGCTCAGCTATTATATATGTTCTGTTCGTACTCATTTTTTCTTGTCTTTCAATTGTGCTATCAGTTCTTCCCAGTTTATCTGATGTGTCCGAGCATATTTCACAAAATCTTTCAAAAGATGTTTTTCCGTGAGGCGTTGGAAATTCTCCTTCACACCTCTCATTATAAGATGTTCGCCATCTGAAAAGTCATCAATGCCCACAGCATATACGCTATTGAATGTAGACATAATATAAGCCCGATCATTGCCAACTTTTATATTCCCTTTCACAGACTGGAATCCAAGTGTATTAAAAAGAAAGCTACGGAAATTGTAATTGAAGAAGAGGCCCTCGCCACTATTCAATAGTTCTGGGTTAAGGTAGTAACCAGGTTCTGTCTCTTCTTTTTCATAGTCTATGTCAATGATATCCAACACCGCAATAGGCATATTACATTTATAAACAAGCCAGTAATACTTATCGGTTCGGGCATTTAAACTTTCAATGAACCTTAGATGGTTTTCAAAAGGTATTTCTTCTTGATTGGTCATCCATTTACGGATACGAGCATCATTGCGCCACTCCCAGACTAACCGTACTTCATCATCAGAGAGAGTCGCAAAATTTTTGTAGTAATAGTCACCAATATAATAAGTCTTTGCCTTATCTATCTTTATCATAAGCTCTTAAATAGTGATATGTATTTTTGTTTTATATCGCCATATTGATAGGGGCGAATGCAGGTGAGATATTGTTCCCTGTTCCTCAGGATTTCGGACAATCGTGTTTGAAATTCATCGGAAAGCATATATGAAAGACCTATAACATAATTTTCTTTTGTCAGATAATCATACATCCTTTTTTGGTTATCTACATAATATCCACAGATAACAGGAATTTGGCATGCTAAGCCCTCTTGGGCAATGGTGCTGGCAGATGATATTAAGAAGTCACACTTGCCAAATGTTTCTATCATTTGTTCCGCCGTAGCATTTATAATACAATTCACGCCCCAGTCTTGAAGTGCCGCAAAACGTTCCGTTCCGAAACGGTCTGTTGCAATGAGGGTGATGGCCATGTCCTCCGGCATTGCCTGAATGGTCTGTACGGTTTTCTCTGTCAAATGAAATTGGTCTGTTCCTCCATAGCAGATTGCAATACGATTCTGTCGCTGCGAAGGACGATGAGGGTGTATCTCCCGAAATGGCTTACGAAGAATAGCCCAGTCGATACCCAACTTAATCTGGGTGTATGGTTCTACAGAAAAGATGGAGGCATCGCTTTCAGCAAAATTAAACAAAATGTCACAATAATAATGTCTGTCATTTGTCCCGAAGCAGATCAACTTGCATCCTTTAGCTTTGATAGCGCGTTGATAGTCGCTGGTAAAAAAATAGTTATCAAGAACTACTATCTCTGAGCCATCAAGACTGGAGAGGAAATCATCAAGTTTCGTTTCCTCTGATAAGGGGACACATTCACAGACCTTCCGTATGTCCTCTATCTGAATTAAAGAAGGCTCTGATGAGTAATATACACAGTCAAAGTCTTTTTTGAGCATATCGGCCAAAGCCAGGGTACGGACGAAATGACCGTACCCTATGCTTTGTCCGGCATCTGCTCTGAAGAGAATCTTTCGATTCATTGAACACTAATTCAAACGTCCGAAACCACTTTGGCATACAGGGCCTTCCAATGCCTTCATCACATCCTCACCATCCTCGAAGTTACGGATACGGGCAAAGATAGGATCAAGAGCATCAAAATAGGCATCCAGAATCTCTGGAGTATGAGCAATACAAGTGTTCATATTAGTGCCAGCCAAGAATCCCTTCTTAAGCATCTCCTGAGTGATGAAAGTCTTATAAGCAAGATGGTTTGGACCATTGAACAGATAAACACTCATTGGAATCAAGCCTCTAATCGTGATATCCAACCCATACTTATCTGCAAGTGCCTGCCAACGTTTTCTTACGTCATTACCTATTTCTGTAATAACCTCCCAAGACTTGACACGTTCCATCTCTCCAAGTGCTGCAAGCGCAGCGGTTGGTCCAATGCGGTCGGTCCAGAAGGTAGAACTAATCCAAGAGCCCTGAGCGGCATCCATGATTTCCTTCTTACCCATAACTGCGGCAATCACATAACCATTGCCCATCGTCTTGGAATAGATAGTCATATCGGGATATACACCATACTTCTTGTGAAGTCCGAAATAGGTCTCGCGGAAGCCAGAGGTGCACTCATCAAAGATAAGGATTACGCCATACTCATTGCAGAGATTACGGATGTGCTCCAAATAGCCTTTCTCTGGGCCGAAATTGCGGCAAACCTCCATCTTAACAGCAGCGAGGTCGGGAGTATTACGAATAATATTCTCAATCTCCTCAAAGTTATTGTAGTGGAAAGGTATTGCAGTGCCACGAAGAGCTTTCGGTACGCCATTTGTTGGAATACCAGGAAGCAGGTGACCAGCCAATGCATCATTCTCGCCCAAATTCACGGACACATACCAGTCGTGCCAACCATGATAGCCACAAATGGCAACCTTATCCTTACCGGTATATGCACGGGCAATACGGATACACATAGAGTTGGCTTCACCTCCACCACGCGTGTAGCGTACACCACCGGCCCAAGGATTGTTCTGGATGAGTTTCTCAGCCAGATAGACTTCCTCGGGACAGTTCAGGGTGGTAAGGTTTCCATCCTTCACGACCTTCATCACAGCTTCATCTACCACATCGTTGGCATAGCCAAGGGTGTTGGTACCAACGCCCATTGAACAGCAGTCAAAGTAGTGATTGCCATCTAAATCCCATACTTCGCAACCTTTTGACTTACTATAGTAAGCAGGCCAGTTCTCGGGCAAAAATTGTTCGGGTCTCTTAGATAACAGCGACGTTCCACCAGGAATCAACGTTTTGGCTTTTTTATAAAGCTCTTGTCCTTTTCCCATAATAATTTACTTTAAGTTTTACTTAATTTTAGTATCATTTTTAATTGATTTTTCATAACCTTCGTTGCGCTCAAACTTGCTGTTAAGGGCAAACACTTCATCATGCTGCTGAAGGTATTTCACATACTCCTTCCAACCCAGACCTATTCCGATTTCGTCAATTACTTTTTTTAGTAATTCGAAATCTTCCGGAGTATCAAGTGTGATACGAATGGAAGAATAATCGCCATCCGGGTTTTTGAACCTGTATGAATTAAAAAGAGAACCGCCACGAGCTGTACCATTCTTCCATATATAAGGTGTTACATGCTCGCGTTCCGATTTTAAATCAGCCTCTTTGTAAGCCTTTTCAAGTACAGAGAACTTCATCACCTCAGTATCAAGGCCATCGGGGAAGCTATTGCCGTCAGCAGAGACATAATCGTATTCAGGATGTTCAATTGCAAACGTTACAATCATATCAATGACCTCTGGGTCTATCAACGGACAGTCTGATGTAAAGCGAAGAACATAATCAGGCTTCTCGGGTGCTGCGGTATCGTAGAATCTGGATAGAACATCATCAACAGAACCTTGATGATAACCCACTCCAACCTTGTTAGCCACATCAATGATATACCTTGAGCCTTCTTCATCAGTGGTGGCTATTTTCACTTGGTCAATAGTCTTGGCCTGGAGAATTCGACGGAGATGAATCTCCAAAAGGGTCATACCACCCACCTCTTTCAGTATTTTGGCTGGCAAACGGGTGGAACCGTAGCGAGCTTGTGTAATAGCTAAAACCTTTGTCATCTTTTATTTCCAATTTACGGGATTTAATAATTTCTTCTCTTTAATATCGAGTGATTGAATGAAATCTAAGTCTTCCTTACTTAGCTGTTTCCCTGCCACTTCAATATTGGTCTCAAGCTGGGTATGGTTATCTACTCCTATCAAGGCACCTTTCACATGCTGATTTGCCAAAACATATCCAAAAGCGAGTTGCTCAATGGTAAGGTCATGTGCATCACAATATGAGTGAAGTAAGTCCAGATATCTCTTCATGGGCAATAACTTATCAGGTAATGTATTCGTATCTTTGAAGAAAAGACCTTGTAAGAAAGCTGAACGAGTGTGAATCTCTACACCCATATCGGCCAAATGCGGCATGTAGCGTTCAAACTGTCTGTCGAAGATGTTATAAGGGAACTGGAGAATGTCGAATTTCACCTCTTTATCTATTAAGTATTGCAGCTGCTCAACATTATAGAGAGAAAAACCTACTTTTTCTATCTTCCCATCCTTCTTCAAGGCTGTCATCTCTTCAAAAATCTCTGGTTGTTCCTCATAGAACTCAAAATGATGAACGAGATAGCCATAGAGAGAAGTAACACCTAAATTCTGAAGCGACTGAGCAAACGTATCCCTCACCCCTTTGTCCGATTTGGGATACTTTGAAACAATGTTGAACTTGATAGAGCTGCCTCTTAGGGCTTTACCCAGCACGACCTCACTTGTTCCATAGGCAGAAGAGGTATCGAGTGTGGTAATTCCGCCTTGCTCAGCAACATGAAGAATGTTACATACCTCTTCAAGGCTTACCTTTCCAGAAGGATTGTTGATGCCGTAGTTGACACCAAACTGAACCGTTCCTAAAACAATCTTGCTCATTATACCATGAACTCTTTAACCTTAGCAATAATCCAATCCTGCTCCTCACCGGTCAAAGTCGGGAACATAGGCAGCGCAAGGCACTTGCTATAGTAATCCTCAGCCAAAGGCATGTCGCCTTCTTTCCACCCCAAGCTCTTGTAATAAGGCATGGTGTGGGCAGGGATATAAAGCACCTGAGAATACACATTATTTGCTCTCAAAAAGTCATACAAACCTTTGCGTTTTGCTGGATCAACCTGAATGATATACAAATGGAAAGCATGAACCAATCCTTCAGCACGGAAAGGAGTCTTTACAGCAGTACCTTTGAAAGCCTCATCATACTTCTTGGCTATCTCATTTCTACGCTGAATGCTCCAATCCAAACGCTTTAACTGGCTAATGCCAAGTGCCGCCTGCATCTCGGTGATACGATAGTTGTAACCCAGTTCCTGCATCTCATAATACCAGCCGCCATCATTCTTCTTCAAAAGAGTCGGGTCTTTGGTAATGCCGTGAGTGCGAAACAGAGCTACCTTATCGTAGAGGTCTTTGCGGTTAGTGGTAACAGCTCCACCCTCACCAGTAGCAATGTGTTTCACAGGATGGAAAGAGAAAACAGTCAAGTCTGCATACTTACAGTTACCAATCATCTGCTTTTCACCCTTGCTGTCAATAAAACTACCGCCAGGAGCATGACAAGCATCAACTACAATGGCAAAGTCATATTCGTCTGCAAGTTCGCGAAGTTTTTCCTCATCAATGGGATAACCGGCAAAGTCAACAGGAACAACAGCCTTGTAAGTGCCCTTTGGTGATGCTTTCAGAATCTGCTCCAGTTTGTCCAAATCCATCAGAAATGTCTTAGGATCAATGTCGCAGAACACAACCTCTGCTCCTTGATAACGGAAACCATTAGCAGAGGCAACAAAAGTGATGGGGGTAGTGATAATCTTATCACCAGGCTTAATATCAAGAGCCATTGCACAAAGGTGTAGCGCGGCTGTGCCGTTGCTGACCATGCAAGCATATTTACAACCAAGGTAATCAGCGAAGTTCTTCTCAAACTCGCCAATACGAGGACCTTGGGTCATATAGTCGGACTTCAGGGCCTCAACTACGGCCTGTACATCCTCATCAGTGATGCTCTGATGGCCATAGGGAATTGGTTTTTCTATCATAATCACATACCATTAATCATTAACCATGACTCAGATATTATTTCACCTCAAAGCCTGGTATAACTTTGGTAAACTTTTCACGTAAAGACTCTACTGTATCCCATTCTGCATTATTGTCTGAAGCATAGTAGAATCCTTGTTCAACGAACTTGGCATGATGATGCTTCAGATAAGCCTCTGTTGAGTGATTGAATGCTACCGAAGGAAGTATTGCATAATATTTTCCTAAATCAATTGTACTCAGAGAATCGGTTGGGGTAATCATCTCCTCATGAAGCTTCTCACCAGGACGAATTCCGATCTCCTTCATGGGAAGGTTTGGTGCAATAGCTTTTGCAACATCGGTAATACGATATGAAGGAATCTTTGGGATGAACAATTCACCACCCAAATGGTGACCAAGAGCCCACATCACCAAATCAACACCCTCCTGAAGAGATATGTTAAAGCGCGTCATTCGCATATCAGTGATTGGAAGTTCCTTGGCACCTTCATCTCTCAGTTTGATAAAAAGAGGAATCACAGAACCACGGCTACCCATCACGTTACCATAACGTACAACAGAGAAGCGGATATCGCGTGAGCCTTTGATATTGTTGGCTGCAATAAAGAGCTTATCGCTGGTAAGCTTGGTCGCTCCATAGAGGTTGATCGGTGCACAAGCCTTATCGGTTGAAAGTGCCACAACATCCTTTACGCCACAAGCAAGAGCTGCATTAATGACATTCACAGCACCATCCACATTTGTCTTGATACACTCACGGGGGTTATATTCCGCCGTATCAACCTGCTTGATAGCAGCTGCATGAATAATAACATCAACGCCCTCACATGCCATTTTCAGACGTTCACCGTCACGGACATCGCCGATAAGATAACGAAGCATCGGATAATCCTTTTCAGGATATTTCTGCTTCATGTTGTACTGTTTCAACTCACCACGTGAAAAGATGATAATTTTCTTCACATTGGGATAATCGCGGAGAATAGTCTCCACAAACTTGTTACCGAACGATCCTGTACCGCCGGTAATGAGAACATTTTTACCGTTTAACATATTTTAAAATTCAAATCAATTTAAGTCGAATATCAATTTGTATATTTGAACTGTCTGTATAAGCAATACACAAATGCAAAACCTGTAAGCACAATCATTCCAATATCTTTAATAGATACTGACCATACTAAACACAAAATAAAAGCCAATGCTAACCAAAGAAACGTAAACCTTTTCATATTGAAAAATTTATTATTCTAATAAAGGAGGAGAAGGCTACCATGATATAATCTTTTACTTTTTATGAGAGAGGTAGACACCTCCCCTCCTTATTAAATGTTTATTTCGTCACACAGAATACATAGAAAATAAGATGTATGATGGATGATGTAAGAAGTCTGAGGGATAAAGGGCAGGATTGACAGGCCTTGTAGGAACAACCTGAAAAGAGCCTGCCCGCTGCCTCACGGCAGTATATCGTTATTTGCTTTTATAAATGCACTTGGTGAACCAATAAGGTCACGATGATGGTACAATCCCATGATAATGACTGGTTCAATATCTTCC
>AUXO014543547.1_pt1 | contig 31546 bp, 50 predicted proteins | sample 768731 | NCBI WGS metagenome assembly AUXO01 (sample SAMN02715735, study PRJNA202380) | gut metagenome | biome: sheep rumen | host: Ovis aries | place: New Zealand: Palmerston North
GAAGAGTTCCAAAAAGACTATGTTGTCTGGGACAAAAGTAGACCTTCTTCTGCCCAACAGGAGAAGTTCTGTCAGGCTCTAGTTAATTCTATTGAAATAGAGCCAAATAAAGCCGTTCTAAGCGCTTATAAACAGTGCTATAGTGTAACTGGCAAGAGCGAAGATAAAATGCTCTCAGAAGGCCTTAAAATAGCCTCTACGTTAAAGGATTATATCGATTTCCTTAAGTCAAACGACCAGAGGAAGATGATATCAATCTGGGATGTCAAAATGCTTGAGAAAATTAAGCAAAACATTCAATCCCACAAACTTGCTTCTAAGTTATTAGAAGCACCTGCACTGGAGACAACTGAGCCGTTTTTAGATGTACCAAAACCAGGTACTATCATAAGGCAAGTTAGTCACGAGTTCCACATAAATTGGGAATTTGAATGGAACACCGATGAAGAAGATGTTCATGTACATTGCAAATCTTTGTTAGATAGCGTTACGTTTGACTTTAAGAATAAAGTATGTACTATAATGGATTTAAAGACTACACAAAAGTTGTGGCACTTTGAAGACAGTATGGAACAGTACGATTACATGAGACAGTTAGCATATTATATGATGGCTGCTAAATGGTATCTTAAAAACGAATGTGATGAAGACGCATCCAAATGGACTTTTAAATTCTATATTATAGGAATCGATACAACAGGTTCGTATGATATACGAGTATTTAAGTTTGATGTGCTTAATATGATTGTGCCTACGGGTAAAATCATAGATGCTTTAATCGATATAGATTGGCATATATCTAACAACAAGTGGGAACATAGTAGAAGTTATTATGAAGGTGATGGCTCAGAAACCTTGAAGTTATGAGTAACCTAATGAAAATAGCAATACCGCTGTTGAATGAAAACCTTACCTATAAAGATATATGTGAAGATGTCGGATTTATTGATTCGTATTTCGAAGACATAAACAAACCTTATTTGGATAATCATATATTTATGATGTATGATGCACATCTCAATGGAGATAAGGCAATAAATAGGTTTTACAAATTTAAAGATTTGAACAATCGGTATAGCACAAGAGTAGCTTATATTAACAATAAGCCATATACTATTTATAGTTTTACTATAGATAGCACGATAAGAAATCTTCGTTCTGGCAATATTCTGCTGTCCCCTGCTCAAAGAGCAAGAGTTTTAAAATTCTGGGGCGGGAAAGATGCTTGGATAATGAACAATGTATTATTAGGAACAATATATGAACATCCTATAGCATCTGTATTGCCAGAAGAAGATTTTTCCCCTGACCTAGGGGATATAAAAAAGGGGGTGTACAGTTAAGTACATCCCCTTTATTTATTATTTGATATATACAACGACACAGCCCATAGGCGGAATAATTATAAAAATTTCAACTTTATAATTACATTGCCCAATAAGGCGTCTCGGACTTTGAAGATTTTTTATGCTCTTCATCATATTCCTTCTGAGAAGGAACAATAAACTTAGTCGGAGTAATTCCAGTATAATATTTCAACGTTGATTTTACTCCTGCAGTATGCCACTGTCTTGTAATATTATCAACTCCGAGAGGAGATAATATTTTTAACACGTCCCTAGTACCACGAGTCATTCCTTTGTAACCGCCGTTCTTAATGTTCTCGTCAGCGCGTTGACTGAAAAGGTCTGTGATAAATCCAAATGTAACTCCTATATCATCCAAGTACGATATAGCGACTGTAGGAGACGTAAGTGGTTCAAATGCTGTAGGCATCCACCAAGGAGTAAGACGTTCATTGAAAGTTCTTGTAACCAATAGCGCCGTTTTCCATCTTGCCCAATCTGCAAGCTTTTTATCGACATTGCTTCCGTTAAACTCTATAAAAGGACCTGCTCCAATAATGTTTAATTTCCAAGCTAATTCTTTATCTTCATCATAATCTTTTTCTCGTGCCCAAGAAATAGACCACAACATTCCGATTAATAGTCCAGCAATCATTGCCAATTCAGCTATACTTCTACGAACAGCGTATTTTTGAATATTATTTAGCTTACGTAAATCTTGTCCCATCAATCCCCGCTTTAAGTTTGAAGCTAACTTACCAAGACCGTGGAAAAAGTCTTTAAATACAGCACCTTCAAACTCTCCGGTTTCTAGATTATACATACCCAAGTCGTCGCGATGATATTCTGATTGTTTTCCCCACCAAGTTATAGTATGATCGTCTTCTGGTTTTATTAAGTCTCCTCCAGTTTTAAATCTATCCCAGTAGGTATTTACATAGAAATTACGCATCAAAGTTATATAAGATCCAAATACATTTGTTTGAAGTTTTGCCTTTTCTGTCATAGGAATAATACCATTAAACTGCGCTGTTTTATCCCTAAGTCTTCCGGATATTCTGTTTTCTAGCTTTTTGGTGACAATTCCTTGATATTCTTGTTTGAGCGTAAAGAAACCGTCTTTATTTTCGTAAGCATCCCACAATGTAGTCTTTTTAGCTTTTTTCCAAAGTTTAATAGCTTCTTTTTCAGTATATCCAGCCTTAGTAAATTCATTTATGGCATCTGTTTTTGACATGAACTGCTGTTTATTCGTATTTGGATTTGTAAGAAGTCTATAATGATTATATGTAGCTCTTAAAAACATTGAGTTTATCATATAGTCTGTTATAGTATAACCTCCCATCAACAAGTGCTCCTTTAAAAATCTATCCAATCTATATTGATCAGTAGATTTAAATATATCAGAGTTACTTCTACTGAGTTGATTATACTACATTGCGGCAACTAGTTTATCGTTTACATTAGGATTACCTAAACCCTTTAACATTCTGCCGGTATGAAGAATACACTATATAAATGACGTACCAATGTCGCTAAGAGTTATATATTTACCACCAAATCCTTCAGCTATCATTGCACCAAGAGCGTCCAAATAACCAACTTCAATTGTAGTAAAGTTTACTCCAAGTAAAGCTAATGACGCCATGTTTCTAATAGTCTTGAACGTCTGTATAGTTTTCTGCTTTCCCTTAGTTATTTTTTCGTCACTTCTAAATCCAAATGTAGTTTCTTTACCATAATATCTAGAATCCAACAGGTGTTCTATTTTATTATACTGTTCAAACATTACATTAGACGGGTCTCCCGAATTGGGATCTACAGCCTGTTTGATAAGTTCCAGTGTTGGCAGGTTTTCAGATTTACTCTCATAATTACATGCCATATCGTAAAACATGATAACAGAACCAAGTACGTCAGTAGTCTAAACGTTTGGGTTATCAAGTCTGCGAATAAATCTAACTGGAATGTTGTTCACAACGCTTCCGTCAGGACGTCTAGCAAGATCTTGATTTGTAGTTACGTCTTCTTCAGTTTCTGCGTACTTTGCTCCAAATTTACGGAACGCATAACCTAATGCAGTACTTATTTCGCCAGCATGTAAAGAATTAGCAACAACGGACATTGTTCTACCACTTATTTGCGGCAACAATAAATCGTCGCTCTTAGAGCCCATTGGAATTTTCTCCCTAGCTTCTGCCATTGTATCCTACAACGCGGCTAAGAATGTAAGTTCGTCTGCGGTTAATTTATCGTAAGCGTCATTTTTATATACATCATATTTAGCTTGTAGCGATTCTCCTCCTTTAACGAAATTTTCGTTTACTAATTCTGAAGTTTCATCTAATTCTGAATATTCACTAGATGGAAGTGAGTCTAAGCATTTAATAGAACGTCCGTCTGACAAATTTACCACAAAGTCCTTAGCACTAAGATACTAGAAGGCTTTCAAATACCTCTTTCTGCCTTTTTCGTCGATATAAGTAAACAATTGAGCAAATACATTATTCAAATCTGTATTTGATGCTCTTGGAGCTGCCCATTGATTTATTATATAATTCAAAAATCTTACATTGCTGGTGTCGTCCGTAGTTACGTACATTAATTTTGCTAAATCGTCAAATCTTATACTATGCTGGTTGTTAGTTGTTACAGAAACCTCCTCTAACAATCGCTTTTTTACATCAGCCATTTGTTGTTCGATTTTCTACAATTCTGCCCATCCAGATCTATCGGTAGTTAAACCCAAACCTAACTTGTTAAGATTATGACTTCCAGCACCCTCACGAACCTTAAGAGCATTTAGTATCTCTGTATGACGCTTTTGGAGCATTGTTAACTCTTCATTCGTAATATTTTCTCCAACAGCTTCTTTTAGAACTTCATAGAATTCTGGCGTAAGTCGCGTAGTTGTATTCATTTTTTCAAATGCATCTACGTCTTCTTGAGTTCCGCCCTAGTCTAATATAGCTTGTTTAGCATCTTCAAACGATCTCCAATCAGGGTTATATTTAACTTTATCTCTAAGATAAATATTCCACTTAGAAATTTGTTCTGCCATTCTTAGAGCGTCGCCAGTCTTCTCTTCCACATGCAGTATTCCGCCTCCAGTGTCAGTAAATATATAATGACTTCCCAAATCACGCTTATTTTTACGTAACTGAGATAACTCATAACGTTCGTTTTGAGTAAGTTTTCTACGGTCTACGTATCCACGAGAATCTCTAGCTCGATCTAAAATCAAATCTATTCTATATTGAATTTCATTGATAGCCTTAATTGTATCGGGAGACAGATACCTCCTACGCTTTTTATAATACTCTAATTTATATCTACGCTCACAGTGTTTATCCAACCATTCGTCTAATTCGTCATAATATTTATTATATACACTGTCATTGGCTGTAGCGTCTTCGTTCTCAGGAAATACCGTATTTCCGTCTTCATCTACAGTAAGACCGTATTTACTACGAAGTTCTTGTTCTTTTGCGTCTTTATCTCTATAGAATTGTCCTTGATTAACTTCCCTAATAAAATATCCAGTAGGAATGCCATCTTTATCAAATTCCATAAAGCGTTTTTGATAATTATAAGGACTTATTTGAGATCCGATTGGTCGTATTTTGTTATAGAGTGCTACGAGATCGTGTCCGCGCTTTAATACTTTCCTAGATGCATCATATTCAGCTTCGGACATGAATTTTTCTACAATTCTCACAATTGGACTTTTTGATCTAGACGCCATACCTATAATAACCTCTCCTCCGGCAAGATCGCCATAAGCACGATCCTGTTCGATCCATTTGGTCATATTATAGATAAATGTTTCTTTTTCTATAATAGAGTCGTCCTAATTAACGTAATCAGTACAAACCTTTTTTACGTAAGGGATGACTACTTGAGACTAATACATTACCTATAAGTTTCTAAGACTTGCTTGCAACTAGTTTAAAGTGTGTTCAAGATCTAATGCATTAGGATCGTTAGCTACTCTATATTGATTATACTTATTTATTGCAGAATCTTTATCTACGAATAATTGATTTAATTGATTTAATAAGTCTTGATAATAACCTATGAGGTCCTGTTGAACAAAATTAATCTTATCGACATCCCAACTTTGCATAGAAGGATCTGCTAATAATTCACCGTCAATGTAATAAGCGGTATCTCCTATTTCATTGTTGGCCACTGTCATTGCTTTTTGAATTATGTTAAACACGTCGTCTATAGAATCTGAGTCTTTAGATTCTATTAGGTTTAACCTACTCTTTAATTCCGCAATGACACGTTGATCTCTAACGTTTCTTGATAATTGTGATTTTAAGCGTACTTTAAGACCGTCTTGAATCTTTTTAAGAATCTAACGATCTTTTTCACTTAACATCGGAGACGTTGAATAGTTACCTTCTGCTCTATCGTATATTTGTGAAACTCCTTCGCTATATTCCAAGTCCTATGCTACAACAAACGCTGCATTGACGGCAGTTAATACTTCATCTTTAACCGTTTGATTTATAGTCACACTATTAAATATAGTTTGTATTAGATCTTGTAATGCGTTAAATATGTCATTTATCAATTGCCGTAGTTTACTATCTTTTGTGACTACATTTTCGTCTGTCATAGCTTGTACTAATTTAGATTCAAGCTGTTCAGACGTATCGTTTCCGGTATCTAGAGTTTTAAGTGCCGCCTAAATTAAGTCAGAACCCCAAAATATTCTAACATATGCTCTGGCTAATTCTTTATTTAATATATCAAGCCTTCCATTATATACGGCGTCGAGTATTATATTTATAGGAGCTCCATCCTCTATCGTATATCCTACTTGAGCACTAGATTCTTTTCCTATGTTGTCTCCAACATAAGCTTTATATGTATTTTCATCAAGGCTGTTTATTAAATATTCTATATATCTATTTAACTGAGCTTCTCCTGCTAATTCATAATAGCCATTTCGGCTTACAGACATTCCTAACAAACCTGCAAGATTTCTCTAAATCTATTTAGATTTTTCAAACAGCTTTGTTTTATTGTATTGTATACGACTGTTTACGCGAACTTTAGCAAGTTGTTCGGGTGTAGAATCTGGAAATTCACTAAGGCGTCTATTTATTGCATTCTAAATATATTCGTTACGGTCTCTATTGATTTGCTCTAACTCATTGTATACTCGAACGGTAACCTTCATTTTTACGTCTGCATTGGGGCTAACGTAACTCTATTTAGGTTGTTGTGGAACATTGTTTGCCGGCGCATTTGTATTTTGAGGATTCTACGACATCAAATCCATATCAAATTGTACTCCTTTTACGGTAGTATCAGGACTGATGTATCGTTGTTTAAATTCCTCACTGTCTACATCGGCGTCATGCTGTTGTTCTTGTTCCATTAAAGGATAATCGTTGTTATAATAGTCTATATCTCTTTCATGAGTTTGATCGACAGATTGGACGTCTTCAGATTTAACTGTATTTGGAACTTTTGGAAGGGCGATCTTCTTATAAACTTTAATTCTTACTTTGCCAGACCAAAAACTCAGTTTTCCTGTAAAATAATACCCAGCTTCATTTAATTTATCTTTCCAATAATGTATTAACTTATCTTTATTGGAATCTTTGGTTTGTATAGTTATTTTACCATCTGGAGATTTATATACTGAAATTCCATAACCCTGAGCTATTTTTTTAAATATGTCATTTAACTCGTTTATTTGATCTTGTTGAGACATTAAATTGCTCGCAGCATTAATTTCAGTATATTGTGCCGAAGGCCGTGTATACTGTTTTTTTGCAGATTCGAGAGCTCTTTCGTGATTATAATAATTTATAATTTCTTTGATATTATTTATATTAGCAAAATCACGAATAGTCATTGCATTAAACTCCTTAATGCTTAAATCTCGAAGTTCGTTTTCAGAGAAATTAGAAAAGGTTTGTTTTAAAGCGTTCCAAAATTCCAGAATCCAATCTCTCAATTTGTTTATGATATTACTAGAACCTTTTTCTTTTGATAATTTATTAAGGAGCTTTTCTCCTTTTGTTCCAACTAAACGAGAATGAACTTCTGAAGCAATTAAGAATTCTAACGTTTTGCCGTCGATGTGTTTTGATTTCTTCCATTTTTGACCGTAGTTTGGAGATTCTTCTATCTCTTGCCAAATAGATTTATCGTGTCCTGGGAGCTTTAACAAGGGGTCTTTCATCAATTCTACGCCTCGATTCCAAAGTTTAGGATTTTTCTTAAAAACTACAGCATCCCACATATGGGTGAATTCATGGATCGGATGTTCTGGTGATATTACAGTTTCGTCTAGATAAATATCTCCTTCTTTGGTTATAAAGCCGTAGATTTCCCCTTGCGGTGTGATAAAAAACGGAAGGTCAACGTCGTCGTCTTCTATTATACGGTTACGCACTTCATTGAGTTTTGTAGACATTGTTTGAGAAACATGCATACCAAACATATCGTTGACAAAACGAGGTACAAGTGAAATAGGATCTTCAGCAGTCTACTCAAAAGCTCGCTCGACTTCATTAACCCAATTGATTTCTGAATAATATGCATGTACAAGACCGTTTGATTCGCCATCAGTGAGTTGGATGCCTTGCGCGTCAGCAACAGAGTGAACTACTCTAGAAATGGAAGACAACAAATGTTGTACAAAATTCATAGAATACATCTCCTGCATATCTGGTTCTGTCGGACCAAAATCCATAAGTTCTCTCTCATGTTCTTCTCTTTCCGCATCTAAATCATCTTGTGCTGCCAACCATGCTAAATCTTCATCGAGGATAGCGCCTGTAGACTCAGAAACGATAGAGTCACTTAAAGTGGCTTGCGCATATTTATCGTCTACGTCCCACCAAGCCTCTCTTTTCGAATCATTTAGATTGTCAAATGGGTCATTTGGACCAAAATCAGCTTGAGAAATACCTTTTTGAGTTAAATATAAAATGTTGGAGGCTTTATAAGCTAATCCTTCGTTTATTAATTCGTCTATTTCTTCTTCAGACATAGAAGATTGATCCCAAGCATAGGCTACATCTACAGCAGCTCTTATAAATTCGGCGCCCTTTAACGTTCCTTTTACAGCTGGAGCATCAACTCTTTCACGGTCGCTACAAAATGCCACGGGCTTGCCGTTTTCGTAAGCAATTTTTCTTGGAATAGCGTCGTACTCTTTCCAAAAGCGTTTGGCAGATTCTGTAGGTTCACCGTTAGCTGTGAATGTAGATAGACACCAGAAAGACGATTCATAGTGTGCAGCAAGAGCTTTACACACTTCTCTCTGTCCTTCTTCGGTATTTTCTACATCGTAGACAGTGAATACTCTACCTCCTTCAGTAGTAACAGTGTGTTTATTAGAGAACGTTTTAGCTTTATCTGGATCGAATTTAGCTTTTTCATCCTCTTTTGGCTGCATTTCCGGAGAAGCTATAAGTTCTCCTGGGGTTCTATATTTTTGAATATCGACGTGCCTTTTTCTCGCAAGTTCAAATACTTGATATACTTTTTCATGGTCTTGTGGAAGAGTAAGTGACCTATTAGCAATCCACCTTATAGCCGTTTTAATATAAACAGAATTCTCTTTATTATCTTCAAGTGAATGCAAGAAATCTAACACATCGTCTATGCCAGTTCTAAGTTTAGCTGCCTTCTTTCCCTTTTCGGTTAGAGCATAGTACCCAGCTCTCTGACTATCTTCAAGTAATCCTTCTTTTACATATTTATCATAGTCTTGTGGAGGCATTATCCCAGCCTCATAAAACTGTCCTTCATTTTCATAAAAAGGATCACCGTTTAATATGTAGTATTTTTTGTCGGCTAAGTCAGGCCTAGCCTTTGTCAGCTATCGTTCAAAACGACTTCTTGCTCTCTTACCAATGAACATCCGAATATCATCATTCTCAGTAGAGAAAGTACCAACATTGTCAGTAGCTGATTTGATTTGATTAGGATTCAGTACACCATAAGAATACGAGCCTTTATCTTCACTTTCATTTATGTACTTAAATCCGTATTCTTTTGTTTTAAGTATCTTTTGTATTTCTTCAGCATACACTTTTGATTCCAGACCTCGATTTTCTCTATAATCGGAAAATCTTGCAGTTGTAGCTTTATCTATAATTTCAGTTACCTGTTCTCTTGTTACAAGTCCTTCTCTTTGTAATTCGGTAAGTAATTTCATACCAAACCACATTCCGTCTGGGTATTCGTGCAAATCTTTAATATTTAAAAAGAAAGGCCTGTTATTGTTACCACCCCTATCTTCAGCGGATTGTTTAGTACCAAAATGAAACGCAGCCTCATTAATAAACTCAAAAGTATTAAAATCTCCGTATGTATTATGCCACACAACTAAAGGCTCGCCATTCTCATCTACTACTTTAGAAGCATTATCAGGGTCGTTTTCCCAATCACCAAACCAATTCTTAAATGCTTTAGTTCTAACTTGTAGCCACTATTGTTCAGTAAGATTAGTAGGCTTACCATTAGGAGCTTTCATGAAAGTATCATCAGCAATAGCGCGCTCTTTAATAGCTTGCATTTCTTTTTGTGCAAGATCGGCAGTCTTCTTAGAATTAATATGAATGCCAGACATTCCGCGTTCAGATAAATACTATTCCATTGCATCTTTACCGAACACTTTCATGCTAACAGATTTCAGATAATCTATAATCTATCTAGCAACAGAAGGGTTATCTTTCCACTCTTTATAATCTCTCTATAATGCAGTCGCTGTATCACGCAGAGCAGCCTCTCTATTGCCGCCGTTCTATTCTAAAAACCACCGAAATAGTGGTGAACTAGACCCTCTTGTAGTCTAGTCCACACTATAACCGTGATTTCTGTGCCAGAGAAGATATGACCAATCTTCCCCGAAGAGTCCTTTTAATTCATCAAACTCTTTTTTTACTTGTTTATTACTAAAGTTTGGACAAAATGCAGTCATAATCATACTCCTTTACATTTATTCATAATATCTTCGGCGTCTTGTTTATCAGATTCGTCAAACAAATCTAATTGTCTAGAATCTGAATAAGAATATCGAACGTCCATCATCTGTCTTACATCTTCGTCTTCCTAATCTTCTAATATTTTACTGATCGTAGACGTTATTGTAGGACTTACTTCTTCTGTTTCGCTAATGTATCCGTTTAAAAACATTTCTGTATCTAGACCGAGTTCGTAAATAAAGTCCTCTAGTGCAGAATTTTCATCTAATATTTGCGCAATTCTATACATTGCCTCTGACACAGTAATGGTTTTTGTAGCTTTATCGTATACTCCGTATACATCTGCTTCAACATCGTTGTAAAGATTGTTATCGTACATCCAATCTCGTACATCTCTAACAATAGATTCGTTAATGTTTTTGAATTGTCTATATGGAACTGTTACCTTTTTCAAGTTAGAATTTCCTGAGTTAATAATATCACCAAATAATTCTAAAATCCGTTTTATACCCAATTCGATACTACGTTGTTGGGTGGCATTGAACTCAACACCGTTTATTCTTATACTTCTAGATTCTGTGATATATTTACGCTCAGACTAACCTACGGCACTTCTTCCGAACATTTTTTCTATTCTATTCTGTGGTCGAATGTCTACAGACACATCTGGTTTTTCATTTACAGTGGCGTTAGAAGTTGCACTTACAGTAGGCGTAACGTCGCTAGATTCGCCATTATTTTCAACTTGATTTAATTGGCTATTCAATTCGCGATCCGAACTATATTGCCTAGCCAATCCTTCTACAATAGAAGCGTATATTGGTTCAGTAGCTTTTACAGCCTAAACGTGATTTGCAAAATCAGCTGCCTGATATACTTTGCGCAAAGCCTCTTCGTTTATCGTATACTCTTGCTGGCCTATTGCATCGCTTCTTCCGTATTCTGTGATAAGGAATCCTCCAGAAATACTATTTCCTTTTGGATTTACTTTTACGTATATTGGATATTTAACGCCAGATTTACTTACTGCAATTCCATGATATTTAAATATTGTAAACTATCTTTGGCTATCATAAGCAAGTCTATCTGACCGTCTACGAAGTTTTATAAATTTCGGAGCTCTATAAGGATCTATAGATGCTGTATACAATCCTGTTTGAGGATCTTTTGTAAGGGCGGCCAATACTGTAGGATATCCAGATCGATATCCTCCTATTGTAGTATAATACATCTAGAATATAGGAGCCTTTGTTTTCTTGTCTTTGGTACTATATGTACGAACAATATCATTATCAAACCAGTTGTTTAATATAACATCATCAGTATCGAGTTCCGTTTCAGGCAAAGACTGATATTCTAACAATTTCTTGTCTATATATTCACCAAATCCGCTTTGTGTTCTCCACGATGAAGGAACATATTTAAACATCTTTGTGAATCCTTGCTTGTCTCCGGATGTAATAAACGCATACACTATTAAATCTCTTGCGAATTCTCTAACTTCAGTCTCAGCTTCTTTATCTTCTGATGTAAAGTTAAGTAATTCGTCCCAAGCCTAAATTATATAATTTGCAGTTGTGGCGTCATCTTCGACAAAGTTAAATAATTTTACAAACTTCGCAGTCGGATATGTATCAGGCGCCTCGTTTGTTACATAATTTGGAGTATATGCCGTTGTGGTTCCAGGAACCAGCATACTTAATAATTGATTTTGTATTTCCCCGTTAGAGTTAAGCAGACTACTAAATCTAGGATCAGAATATATTTTGGTTTGAAGTCTTAACATTCTGTCATGAATTGTATTCTTTCCTCCGGTTAATACAACAACTCCATTTTTAGCATTGACTTTCTTAGAAACTATTATCGAATTTTCTGTTGCAGCCACTACTGGAAGAGATATTACGTATCGTTTTCCATCTTCTTTATAATAATATATATGAGCATATCCACCAATATACGTTTTTGGATCATGGTTTATAGTATCTTGTAGTTTTACCGTAAATCCGTCTTCTCCGATTTCCACATTTGACTGATCTTGACTTTCAGTGATCAATTCGCGTATGAAATTCTTATTGTTTGTAATGCTCGGAACATATTCGTCTACAAAGAATTTAGATTTTATTGCAGTATCAATTGCGCCAGATACCTTTTGCATCAACTATACAGATAAAGAATCATCTGCAGATATTTCGTGTATAATCTTCGCCATAGTTCCGCTTACAGCCGGAGATGACTGTAAAAATTGTCGTCTAAGAATGTTTCTAGTTAATCCTATAGCTAAAGACGTTTTAGAAGCTATGAACGACATGTTATTCATTCTCCTTAATCCAAAAGGTTCAAATAAATTATCGTCTCTTGAAGTATCATACGTTCGAGTATAACCTTTCCAATATACATCCTACTCTATCGTGCTCTTTCCGTGCTTTTTAGTATCGATTTTACTATATTTAACTAACGAAGATAGAGCGTTAGCGTATTTGTCAAACTGTAAATATGCCAAATATATAAAGAACTGCCTTTCTATATCGGACTTAGTTTGTACTGTGCTTTTAGCAGAAGATATAAGTTCAGAATCAAAGATCTATTTTATTCTCCTATTTACAGCTTCCCTTATTACAGCATTGTGCTTTGTAGTATTTTGTATTGCATTAATTATATCAGCAGCACTCATTTCTTCAGGAACGTTCTAAGCCGTATACTCTTGACCAGTCTCTTCTGACTTGAATGTAATTTTAGACCATTCTCTAGTATCTATCTTCAGATCTTTAAACCATTTATCAGCAACACTTTCTATAGCCTCTCTCTATAATGTATACTTGCTTTTATACTGATCTGCCATATATGTAGACGCAGCGTCCATATACGCTATAGCTAGATCTTTCATTATAGGTTGAGTAGTAAAATAGAAAGTTTTCCTACCAAGTCCTGTACGAATTAATAAGTTTGTCAGATTATACGTAAATGGATTTACGTTTAGCTTGGTGATATAAGGATCTTTTGCGATATCTACGTGAGCGTTTATTAATGCAGAAATCCAAGACATTATTGATTGTCCGTCCTAATCAGTTTTATTGTCAAGTCTCGTCAAGCCTAACTTGTCCATAATACCGGTCTTTGTAGTTTTAAACGATACGCCGTACATCATGGTCAATATGTGATTATTGTTATTCAAAGCAAACGGACCAATACCTATTTTACCAGTGATATAATCGTTTTTAGACGCTGTTTGTGCAGTAAGGGTATAAAAACCAAACGGAACTTCTGAAACGGCACCTTTATTAGATTCGATATCTCTAATAATTTGTTTCAACATCGCGGTATCGTTATCAATAGGACGATGGCTTAGATGACCGTTTCTTGGCCTTCCGGTAGTCGGGTCTTTGTCAAGTAATACCGTAATATAATCCTTAATCAGTTGATTTCGATAGTATACATCATCCGTTTCTTCAAACTCATCTGTTACATTTTGATGATATTTACCGTCTTCACCTTCAGATCTTTCAGTTTTATATTGAACACACGACAGGAACAGTTTGTCAATATCGAAGTCAGAACCTGTAATTTTCGTAAATTCTGCTGGTAATATTACGGTATCATTTACTGCAGGTAATATATCTACTATTCTAAGTGCATGAATAGAAGATTGAGCCTGCGTAGGAATACGATAACCTATAATATTAGCCTTTGCGTTTGGTCCTATTATTTCACGCTTAATCAAATAATTACGCAGTTCACTTGGAGACATCTCTCGCGTTCTTATCTTACGTTTATAAATCGGATTTCCTTTGGCGTCTGTAGCAACCGATCCGTCTTTATTTTTACGAGTCTTATATATAATATTTCCGTCGCCGTCCTTTTTGGCATTACCTCTGGCATCAGTTTCAGGAATCCTATCCCAAATTACCTTTCTGTTTTCGTCTTTTATAGGTACTTTAGGAAGTTCTCCTCCTAACATCTTTTTGATAAAGTCTATAGATACTACACAATCCATAGAACCTTCTTCGTTTATCATTTGTAAACGATTTCCACCATTGATGGATTTTGGAAGATCTTCGTCAGACAAAATGGATCCTTTTCCTTTTTCGTATAAAGCAGAACCCTCAGTTGCCCATACCGACCTTTGTATAAAAGCAGAACCTGTAGTATTTACATCAATTACATCTTTGTTTATATTAGAAATAAGACTACTCTCTAACCATTTTGCATCAGAAATAGCATTTAAAGGTAATCGAGTTCTGTATTTAACATTACCCTCTAAGTCCTGATACTCTACAATCTACAATCCGTCTACGATATTCTAATTAGGATTTTTAGACTGAAGGATTCTTAATAATTCTTTAGAAAACTTCTTTGAATCTAATACTAAATCGTTGCTGTTCGCAGATACTACCTCGCCGGACGAATTTATTAATTCTCCCTTGTCGTTAGTTTTAAAGAACCGTTTACAAACTCTGTTAGCACCACGCTCAGAAAGAGTTCTAATTGTAGACATTATACGATCGCGTAGAGCATTTCCGTCTATTTCTTCTCCGCTGCTAGTAACATATTGTCTAGTAGATACCCATGTAGAAAATATTACTTTTCCCATCTGAGTACCCATTTGCATTATATACTCTTCGTTTGCGTCCGTATTAAGCTGCTTTCTTAAAAATTTAAACTTCTACTTATACGGCTAAAATTTAAACGCTTCCGGATCATCAAAAGTAGGCTTTAATGGATTTTTAATATCTCCGTCGATGTGATTGTTCGGATCTGTTTCATCAGAAGAACTCATATAATTATCCCAGTTTACATTTTGCGACCCCTGTCCTCCAACTTTTACAGCAGAATTCATCATAAGCATATCTACTCCTTGCTGTTGCATTTTGCTGTAAATGTTTGCTAGCTTTCCAGTAGCAATACACTTGAATATGGGGAAAATTGCAGTTTTATTATAATACGGGACCATTACTCCAGTTCTCTGATGCTTTCTTCTACCGAACGCAGTATATTTTTGAGTTCCGATTACAGTAGTAACTACTTTAGCATATGCTGCCTGTTTTTCTAAAATAGTAGACGGTTTTTCTTCACGTAATATTTTAAATGCCTATTCTATCTGTGAACTATAATTTCCGTTCATTCGCAATAATAGCTCAGCCATAGTGTCGGTTATATAAGAAGCTCCGTCAGTGACATTTATGTCTTTTCTAAAACTATCTACAACCTCACTCGACTTCTTTTTTATTATACTTAATTCATCTTCTGTAAATAAACTTTCTAGTTCACTTATCGATTTTGAATCGACGTCTTTTGGCTAATAACCTTTATTATACGCAGCATCTAATAATTGTCCATACGTTACTCCGGAGTCTATTTTTGAAATCTAAGGAGAAGCTATTTCTTCATCTGCTATCTGAGCACAAACATATTCTCCGCTAAAATTTCCTTCGTCGTCTAAATACTTTTCTGGAATATCTTGAAGTTCTGTAAAGTTATTATTTCCAGTAGAACCTAAACCACCAAGACGTTTTAATTCATCTACTGTTCTGTCTGTAAGATTACCTTTAAAATCTTCATAATTCCATTTATAAAACTGCGGACTTCCTGCAAAGACTCTTTCCCATTCTTGTCCTGACATTATAGATTTTACCATAATGTCGTTCAAATAAATTATAACAGCTAAAGATTTATAATTTTCTTCTGCTTTAGCATCTACAGGTTCTCCGTTTTTAGTTACCAATGACTTATATATAGCTAATATATGATTAGAGTCAAATCCTACATTCTTATAATTCTGGAATATGTTATCCGAATCTCCTGTTTTTTCAATAAGCCCAAGTCTTACCGCAGTGTCTATTTCTGACAACAAAAGCTTATGTAAACATCTTTGAAGCAGTGCATACTATTCTTCTTTAGATTTGTTAAAGAAATGCTATTCTGCAGTTTTTATGTTTTGTTTTATTGACTTTTTAGAATTATTAAAACTTATAAATTTTTCTCCAGATACTACTTGTTGTCCGTCGACCGTCTTATATGTGTATTCCCATACGCCTAACAATGACGCAAATTTTGCACCTTGTTTCTTCGTATAGAAATTCTAAACGTCGTCTTGTAATACGCCAAGCTTTTCCATTTCTTCAATATCTGCTTCAGCCTTCTTAATAGATGCATATTCACTCATTACGTATTTGTGAATTCTTTCTATAACATCAACATTTTGGCTGAGAGTATATTCCAACTGAGATATAGGGTCTTTGCTAATTACAAATTGATCTCCAAGGTCACTCATTGGTACAATATTGCCATTATCATCCACTATATGTGAATAATCAAGACCTGGTAATTTTATACCGCTGAGATATCCGTATGTTTTCTTGTCAGACAGCGTCAGAGCGATAATTCCGTTATTGTGCAATATCGTAGCCTTTGAAACATAATCGTCGCGTTCAGATATCTCAAAATAATCTGAACCAGTGTCGTTACGCTTATCAGTCTGCATTCCAACAAAGTTTTCAAACTTTATAGTTGCAGATTCGTCTCTGTCTAACGTTTCAATTATCAACGATCCAGAATACTCTTCTCCGCCGAGTTCATCTGTAGTCTTTGAATATACATACGGGTCATTCTTTAAATCATCAAACAACTCTCCTCGTTTAGATAAGTCTCTAGCTACGTCTGAAATAAAGTTGTTATCTGAAATTTCATAATATTTATTATTTCCAGTCGCCAGCACTGTAAGTTGATCACGAGAATGTCTGTATTGATATTTCCAATTCGCAAGATTTCTTACAAATGCCAATTTTGAATATACATTTTCAAGTTTTATAGACTTTCCTCTAATTCTTAATGAACTCTTTATGACTCCGTTTTTAGTTACATCTTTTAAGAATTGTATAAAAGAGGTCATAGAGTCTTCAATTGAAGTAGAGCTAAACATTGCGTTTAACGCTTTTGCATCAGTAGATCCATACTTATGGAATAACATATAATCCAATTCTTTTGGATTTATCATTATACCTACTGCGTTAAAACATTGACAAATAGTATCCTTTACTATTTTTATTTGTCCAACATCTTCCGGATTGTTTAAAAATACAGATTTGCCGTTTACTTTTAAGGTAAGATAATACTGTTGTGGATTTAGAGAATAAAAATTACTTAACCACTGTTTAATGCCTACATCATAGTATTTTGCACCGTTTGGAGCAGTCTTTAATTGTGGCGCTTGTGAAAAAATCTAACCAATTCTTTCGAATGCAAATTGGGACCCTTTTACTCTAGGATTAAATATAAGAGTGCCATTTTCTGAAATTTTAATATAAGGAGTTCCTCCGTTTACTAAAATCTAATTCCATTGAGTCGGATAAAATGTTGCATTATAATCAGTATCTGTAGACTATAATTTAAGTGTATATGCTCCGGTGGGATTGTTGCTACCAGAAGTTGCTTTTACTATGTTGAATGAATGTTTATTTGATCTGATTACATTCATTAATTGAGATAATAACGCCTCATTGTCTGAATTACGAGATATTGGTTCTCCTACAGGTCTTTTGTATACTTTTTTATACAATTCGTTTATAGCAGAATAGAGTGTAGAATACATCGAATCTTCTTTCGACAATGCACTAAGCCTTTCTAACAATTCAGGAAGGGTGTCTATGTCGTGAAAATTATTCAATACCTCATTAAAAGCTGCTTTAACTGGAACAAACTGAGGAAGTCCTAATTCGTTTAATGCGAGTTTTTGAACTTTTTTAACAGACTTTGTTCCGTCAGGATTTTTTGTTTCTTCTATTTGCCACATGGTGTCTGGAATTGTAGCAAAAAAGAATCTAACCCTACTTGTAGTTTTATCGAACCTAGAAAATTCATAAGGAGATCTGGTGTGTTCGCCTATACTAGAAGCTGTAACATCTTCGCCTTCAGCATTTTCTCTAGATTCTTCTTCTTGTATTTTTATATAGTCTGTAGATAAATCAGACAATTCATTCGCAATGTGATCTTGTAATGATTCATTATCGAAATTGTCATATATCTCCCTAAATGCAAGCTGTCCTACTGTCGGATCGTCCGTATTTTGACCAATGAGATCATATCCACGCTTTAACCACAAGTCAATTCCGGCTTTAAGAGTTTCTTTATTTATGTTCCTACCTACCTGTGCTATATTTCTTCCAGATTTGTCTACAGGTTGTCCTGTTATAATACAAAACAGTGCCGTATTCATTAGTCTATCATACATTGCTTGATTTACAATGTGATTAAAAGATACACCCTCTATTGTATTATCCAAATGTCCATATAAACTATTAAATCTAGCAATAGCTTGTTTTGTAGGCTTAATGTTCTTGTATTTACCGGTATTTATTTCAAGATATAATCTGTATAAATTGCGGTCATTTATTCTGAACATCCAGTTAACAAAATCTCTAATGAAATTTAAAATTTTGTTTATAAACGACGGATATTGTTCAAATCTATCATTTTGATAATCTGTATAAGCATCTGCAAGCCATTCTGCAACTTGTCGATTTCCTTCTTTCGTATTTAAATCTGCACCTATTCGCTCAGCTACTTTCTCATAAAGATTTTTTCTAGCGTAAGGATTCATAAGAAGGTCTACTATTCTATGGAAAGCTTCATGGAATTCCGTACCCTTAGGAGCTTCTTTTGTTAATTGAATAGCGTCTGCACGGCATCTACCTACAATTTTTCCTTCTGCAAAACATAGATTTGTTATTTCGTCTAATATCTGTACAGGAACATCGTCTCCCAATATCTTACGAATGTTTTTAATAGCTTGATCTACGTCTAATACTTCCTGTTCTTTAGTATCGTTCGGATCTACAGTTCTGAATAAACCGTCCAATATCGAAGTGTCTTCTATTTGTTCATCCGGCATTAGAGGAACTTCTAACGCTCCGTTTTCTTGAATCTAAGGACCACTATCTTCCGTAATTTGAACGTCGTTTATTTCTACATTAGCAAACCCTATTTCTTTATACTAAGTAGTTAATATTCCGCTTTTTATATAGAAACCTAATCCACTTAAACCACTTCTCTTAACTCCAGTAGAAGATTGTTTTGTTTTAAAGTCTTCAATATTAAATATCAAAGAATCTCCTACTTTAATTACACTACTTTGTCCCGTTTTAAAGAATTCACGAAGACCTTTGAACGGTAAAAGATTGTTTGTATCAGACCCTAATCTTGATAATAACACATCATGTCTTTCAGATACAGATAACGTTGATAATACTGCAATGAGATCGCTCAACCCTTTTTGATCATTTATATCAAATGGACCGTAATCAATTCTTCCTGCAGCCATGCTTTCGCGTTTTAACAGCGTTATTCGATTTGGGTTAGTAGGATTTCTTAGTATAGACAACGCTCCGCCTATTTGCGATGGATCGTCTACTATTGGAATCAACAAGTTTGCAAGCTGTCTACCAGTAGCGTTTATATTCAGTGGACCATTTTCGCCAGAGATAACATACGGCTTATCTAATAAGTCTGGATTTTGTAATAAGTGTATTATAAAATTGATATCGTTTTCTTGAAGCTTTTTTCTATCCATCGCGATAGGAATTACCGCATTCTTCTCTGGAGCTGGACGCTTCATTACTTTTAAAAAGATTAAACTACCGCTTACTGGAGCCTGACTTGAATTTCTCCACGTCCAAATAGTTTTTTGTGCAGTTGCGTTCTGTGCAAACGTTACTGCTACACCAGAATTATTAACGAATCCGACTTTTCCGTATACATCAGAGAATTCGACATCCAATATATCTTCTGTAGCAAACATGTCAGTATTGTTTACCGGCTGATATACGTACTATTTTGTCTTTTCGTCTTGTAGCAATTTTATACGTCCGGCCGTTCTAAATAAAGAAGCTTTCGTTGCTATTATTTTTTGTCCAGGCTGTAGTTGTTTCTGTAGCTCTACGATTTTATCATACAGCAGTCTTCCTTTCGGGAAATATGTACCGTTATATTTTGTATCTATCAGGATTCCGTTCCACGTATTACCCTGAAATGTTATATTACAATACACTTCACCGTTTTCAGCATACAACTCTATCTCAGAATCTGAAAAGAAGTTTGGATGAATGGTCGCCAATTCTAAATCCCTATTAGACTCGACCATTCTATAATTTAAATTAGTGTGGGATATATTACCCATACTATCGTTTTTGTTTGCCGCATACTGCGATCCTGATGGTTGAGGTGGCTGATTATCAAGTTCAGCTTTTTCACGTTCAATTTGTTCTTGACGACGGGCTTCCTGTTCCTAAAGCGCAATTATTCTAGCTCTAGTTTCCTTATAATTTTCGCGCAAATCTTTCATTAAACTTGGATACTAGTCTAATAGCGTTGTTAGTTCATTTAAAAAACTTTGCAACTATCCTACGTTATCTTTTTCTAATATTGCGTTCAGGTCTATATTATCTATTTGTGAGACATAGTCAGCAAGCTAAAACTTTCCGTCATCCGACAGATTATTCATCATTTGTTGATCAAATGTATCCTGTAATTCGGATTTAATTGTAAACAATGCGTTATAGGCATCTTTAATTTGATCTTTTATTGAATTGATCACAGGATCGTCATTGTTCTGATTTTGCAATATGTCACGCATAGCTTCGCTAAACGGAAGAGGATAATCTTCTTCTAGAGTTATCGAATATATTATATTTAACGACCCTCTGTCATATGAACACACTGCTGGCAGTATTTGAATAGATGCTACCTGTCCTCCGGTTTCTGCAACAATCATTTCAGCATAAGCCGTTTGTTGATTACTGTAATCGTCATGAGTAGATATAACTTGTCCAAAACTTTGATTCGGTAACGATTTAAATCTGTCTATAGGAGTGCTTATTACAGCTACACCATTCTTCCACTAGATTATCACATCATCTACACCCTCATTTGTTTTAATTTCATCTAACAACCTTTCGGCCTTTTCTGACAACTAATCTCCATTAACGTCAGTGCTTTTTAGTTTTTTAAGGTCGTTAAAATATTTTATACCAAGCTCTATATTTGTTTGGTATTCAGGATAAAAGCTATATAAAGAAGTCTTAAAGTCTATAATGTGTATCTACCCTTCTTTATCTATACCCAGCATGTCAGTTTCTCCAGCAACCCATCCTACGCCTTCAAATTTAGTATGCCAAACAACTGGAACAGTAGTTAATTTCCACCCGAGTTGTTTATAATAATCTCTTCTTTCTATAAGTTGATCTGTGAGTAATTTAAACTGTTGTATATTATTACCAAACAACTGCCTATACGTCCTGCCGTCTTCTGATATATAATCAAATAATTGTTCTAATCCCTCTTGTGTTTTAGCCAAGCTGTAAAGTTCTTCAGATCCAAAAAAGTTTCTGAATAATTCATCAGCAATAGCTCCCATTGAGATCGAAGTACTCTGTCTTTTTCCTAAGCTCTCTTGAGCTATAGAATGCAGTGTGGCATTTAATTCTTTTATGTCAGACTCTTTGGGATTTTCAAAAAACTATTGACGATTATCTTGTATATACAAAATATACGGATTTAAATCTACACCAGTTTCTTCTTGTATTTTTTCAATTTCGGTTAATAATTCATCATAACCTAATTTTGATATACGGTCATAATAAGAATTTCTTTTCTATATTTCGTTTTCACGAAGATAAGATTCTGGCTTGACGCTGTGTACACGAGAAGCTCTTACTACTTTTCCATCTACTTTTATAAAGTAATCGGTACTTGTAGTCTGATAGCCGTTATTATCATTTAATACATTTTCGTTGCTCCACGCATATTTTTCCAAAATCATATCATAAGTCTCATTCTACTTCGACTTTTCTATATATGTTTCTGGTTTAATATAAGGTTTGCGCGGATTGCCGTCTCCTTCCGGTCGTTGTGGAGATGGTGGTGGCTATACAGATCTCGTTATAGGTCCAGCAACACTGTTCAAAGTTGCACCTAGAGATTCTCTTAATCCTGCTGCAGCCAATGCAGCGCGATCTATAAGACCTTCTTCCGTCAGCGGTAGAGTATCTCCAGTGATAGTGTTCCAAGATTCTACAAATATTTTACGCTCTTCGGCTTTAGAATCTTCTAAAGTTTCTACCTTTTGTGCGGCACCAAACGGGATAGAATCAAAATCTTCAGTTTCCCAAACTCTTCCGAGTCCATCCATGTATTCACCTTTGGCTAATCGTCGAGACGGTCTTCCATTTTCATCGTACGTAATTACAACTTGATTCCCGTCTTTATCTAACACTGGTCTAGACAATGTTGGATTTACTTCAGGAGCCCACTCAGATGCTTCATTAAGATGTTCAGCTTTAAGACCATCTTGATAGATCATTTCAATAGCGTCTTCGAATTCAGCATCATCTTCTTTTGCCTTTTCTATTCCTTCTATTATATCTAAAGCCTGACCCCCTGTGTATTTTGTGTGTTTTAGATCGTATAATGGATTCCAGTCCCCATCGTCTTTGTTTAAATCTCTAACGTTTCCGTCCTCATCTACACGTTGCAGTTTTCCTACAAGGGCTTCTAAATCTGAGTATGACGATTCATATTCTGAATTCGCCTTAATTTGGTTCAAATAGACTTCTTTTAGATCGTCGTGATTATCTTGATCGATTACAAAATAATCTTCTACGTCTTTTAGTGTTGATATTTTTTTATCACGGTTTATATAATAATTATAACCTCCGCCTACACTTATTCCAAAAGAATCAGAAATATACTAACATCTAGACTTCCAATAGTCTATTTGTTTGTTAATATTCTTTAATATGTTTTTAAGACCTCTTCTAGTCTTAAAATTTGGATTATCTTTATTAGCTTCTAATGCAGACTCTATCTCCTCTCTATATTGTAATAGTGCCGCAAGTCTAGCTACATCAGATTCCATTTTGAACTCCGAAACACCTTCGATAGTATCTGTCTCATTTTGTGTAGAAAGTGTTCCTTCGTCCTAATTCTGCCAATATTCGTTGCCAGTATAATTCTTGCTTGAATTATCGCGCTACGATTTTCCAATTCGAGATAACGTGGCATTATTGCGTATCCGATTTTCTGTCTAAAGAACTTCTTTATTCGCATCAAATACGTCTTCTTGTTTTTCTTCTAATCTGTCCGATAATACAGCCTTTAGTGCAACAAAATCATGATATGCAGCATTTGACTTCCATGTACTCGGATTGGAAAGAGATCTTACATTTATGCCTTGTTCTTGTGCCTGTAATTTTGTAATTGGGCTATTAGCTAGGGATAATAATTTCTTATATCTTTCTTCTTGTCTGTCAATAAGTTCTGGTGCTATTCCCCAATCTCCGGTAGTATCTTTATGTTTTTGGTTTTCCTACCGCAACATCTCAAAAGAATTTAGAACTTGATTTGCGTTCGGGGAAGTAAGTCCGTTCTTTAACCAACTTCTATACTGATCATATTGAGAATGAAATTGTAATTTTTCAGAAAACGCCTATTGCAAAAGAATTTCATTTGCTGTTTTTTCTTGTAAATACGGTGCAGCGTTAGTAGCAACAACCATCGAACCAGTATGTTGCAATCCGCCAAGCATACCACCTTTAATATTCTGCAAAAGTTCCTGATCTTTCAATGTCATTATACCAAGACCGTCAAGTGGAATTCCGAGCATATATGCGCCAGAACGAAAGCCGTTAATTGCATCGGTAACTGCAGAATCCAAAAAACTCATCTTTTCTACAGGTAGGTTTTCCTGTTTAAAGTCTTGAGCATTTAAATACTGTTTACCTTCTTCAATTCCTTCACTAATGCCAGATTTGATCAACCTTCCACCAATTCCCTTTAAATATTTAGAATTAGTTTGTTTGTTTAGCGCTCTTCTTGCCTAAACTTCATATGGATCTACATTATTTGCAGCCTTTCCGAGATTAGACAATTTCTTTTTAACAGCTTCTCCAAGTCTTCCTAATTTGCCTTCATACTTTGGGGTAACTATATTTTTCATCCAGCGCATTCCGGTCTTTCCAGCAGCTAAAGCTGGAGCAGCTACAGCTCCTCCGACAGGACTCACCAGACTTGTATACTCATATGCCGAAGCAAGGTCTTGCCCATATCTGCTTCTAAGAGCTTCTCTAATTTTTGGATTGCGAATCGCTTTTTTATAAGCTTTTGTTCCTTTTATAAACTTACCGGCCCTTGACATCATTCCGATTGGAACACTTTGTAATGCAGCATCAACAGCAGCATCCCATGTAGTAGCGGCCATATCCTATCTAAACAGATTCTCTACGTTAGGAACAGCTTTAGTAATTTCTTGTAATCGTTTTTGATTAATTACTTTTCCGGATAAAACATCTGTAATCTCTTTGTCTGTTAATCCGGTTTTTTGTTTGATCACTTCGAGTGCATTTTCTGAAACTTCAGCGGCATTTTCAGAGATTCCGGCTCCGTAATTCATCTAATAATTAAATCCAGCACCAAGACCTACAGTTGCTGCTTGTCCGACTGCGGACATTCCTCCAGAAAGATAAGCTGCAGCAATAGATGCAGCCATTCCGGGGATTTGTTTTGTAATAGAACTTGCAGATCCGCCCATAATACCTGGCATCTTATATAGGTAAGTGTCAGGATTGAAAAATTCAATACTAGCGTCCTTTTCTTTTTTCAAGAAATACGGAGTTATTTTATTTTCATGATACTTTGCTTCGGCTTCGTTTTCTGCAATAATGTCGTTCCACTCTTTGTTTAAATCCTAATATGCTGATTGCGCGAGTTTTAAATTAGCTCTCGTTCGATTTCTGTTTTCATTTATATTAAGATTTGACAAAAAACGTCTTGCATCATTTAGCATATTGTGCGCAGCCGTTTGTTTTCCCAAAAGGCCAGTACCTTCGGCTCCGTATATGCCATTTCCAGCCATCAAATCGTCATAAGCTCTTCCTAATTCAGATTGATTTGTTAACGATTCTAGTCTATCTCTGCTGCTTTTTAAAGAATCAAATTCCTACTTTGCAAGCGCACGCTGTTGTATTAATTTTCTTATTTCAAGATTTAGAGAATTCGCTTGTTTGGACGTAAGCTTTTGATTTCCAAGCTGTTTTAATTCTTCTATTCTGTTATTTAGATAATCTATTTCATCAAGTTTATCTAAAGATGTTAAATAATCTTGAATAAGTACCTTGTCTTGTGCGGCAAGTATTTGATAACCTTTTGCATCTTGTGCTTGTAAGTTATTATATTCTTTAAAAAATCCATTCCAGGCGTCTTTAGTCCAATCTAAAATGTTATAGTCCTCTGGCTAATTTTCATCAGCATGAGTACTTATGTCATATAAACCTTTTGCTGTATTTACTGCAGCTTTAGCGACGTCATATATATCTCCTAAAGCAGTCATTGGTGCTACAGCGGGATTTAAACGTAATAACTTATTTAATTGGTTTAATCCACTTCTGTCTTCTAATACCCTATCTAATGAGGCTGACTATTCAGCATCCTGTTCACGTTTCCTACGTCTGTAAGAAAGGTTTTCAGAATCGATTCGGTCATACATATCCCGAACGTGCGCCTCTTGCGCTTCGCTTGCCGCAGCTATTTGTGGGGTATTTCTAAGTATTTCATACCCCACAGCAGCTTGCGGATCATAATAGCCTCTTTTCTTAGTCTATCTTTTAGGCATAATTAATATCCTTTATGTTATTTTTATCTACCTGCAGTCTATGCAGTATATTCTCTCGCTTGTCTAGTAGCTCTAAGATCTACAGCATGTTTTACACCGCCAACTGTCTTGTCTGATTTTGTATTTATATTAGACCATCCTTGACCGTGTCCGTACTTAGTAATGATTGGAATGTCAATTGCATCACCTGTTCTTGTTATTCCAAAACTCTTAAGTTCTTCGTCTGAGTAATTCTCCAATTTCTGATAGACAGGAGACGTTTTAGGAAACGTAGCTACCTCTTCTATCGTATTATTCGTCTTACCATTTATAATACCAGATCCATACACTCTACCAGATTTATTAGATTTTGTTATTATGTATTTTTCATTCTTTATAGCTCTAGATACAACTTTAGGTAATGAGTTATATCTATACGTACGGCTTCCTGTAAGATCTGCTACAACTAAAGCCTTAAAATCTCTATTAGACGTCATTAATCCTATATCGTTACCATCCTTGTCCGACTCATAATTTAATATAGAATTAATATCAGCTCTTTGTTGATTGGTAAGTGATCCTGTAGTATTATATTTATTATAGATGTCGTTACTTCTAGAATAAAGCTGGCCCTCGGTCTATTCCTAAAATCCCGCACGTCCTTGAGTTGTCATCATCGTCTGTACATATTGTTCTGGAGTGCTAGAATAGTTTTCCATGCGGGTCTTGAATTTTTGTCTCCAGTTAATAAAGTTTTTATCTTTCTTACCGTCCGCTTTTCGTATAGTTTCCATTGCTTTATCGTACTCTTGCTGCTATTGTTTGGGCAGTCGCTTAAGCATGGCTTTTGACATAGTTTTTCTATCAGAAAGATACTTTTTAACAGTTCTATAAGCTTTTCCGTATTCTACTGCTGTTTTTTTATCGTCTGGGGTAAGCTTGTTATATGCAGCCACCTGTTGATTCCACGCGTTATTTTGTTTTTGTTTGTAAGAAGATACTTCTTTCTAAAAATTTTGCCCAGCCTTAAACATTCTACTAAACTGCTGCTCGTCTGCAGATCCTTGCGGTATAATGTCGTTTGAATTTTGACCATTGCCAGAACCGCTACCAGAACCACCTCCTGTACTACTACTAACACTTAACGAATCGTAATAAGCATCTACTGCAGCGTTTGCAGCATGTGTTTTTCTATTTTCAGCACCTCTGACGTGTTCTAGATATGCATCGTCTCTAGTTTTTTGTGCTTGTAATGCAAATTCATCTGCCTTCGAGGTAGGACGTTTTAAGTATTCTGGAACAGATTTCACAGCGTTATATAAAAATCTGTTCATCACATCTTCTTCAGACGGAGAATAATTCGGATTACCACTTTCTCTAACTAAATCTTTTCTCGCTTGATCGTAATAAAAGTCATATATCGGGTTTCCAACCAATCCTGGTATATTGTTTATAATTGGATTTTTCAACATGTTTTCAGAAACTCCAATATATCTTCTACGTGCATCATACGGCATTCCAAATGCTAATACTTCTTCTTTTGAAAGCTCTCCTGGATCAGTATCATCTACAATAGGTGCTACAAAATCGTGCAATGTCTGATAAGTAAGTGGTGATATTCTTTTCCATGGTCCCATTGTTGCTGTATCCCAATCTTCAAAAGCTGGAAGACCTTGTCTTTCAAGATCCCAGCGTTCTAATTCAGGACTATATTTACCAGCACGCTAAAGCTCTGCTTGATTTTTAAGGTATTGTTCACCTTGTTTTGCAGCAGCCCGCAATTCTGCAAGTTTTCCGTAAGGAATGTTTCTAAGCGTGTTTGTAAGTAAAGCTCTACCTTCTGGAGATCTAGTAAGATCTAAACCTTGTGCGGCAGCTTCCTGCATCAATCTCAATACTGGTTCTGTAGTATGATTATACCAGTAATTATTATCTTTTGCAAAAGGACTGTAAAAGTCTCCATATAACTTTAAAAACTCCTTCTGTTCATCTCTAGCTTGAATATACTATTCTTTTGCGGCATTTAATGCCATCTACATCATGCCAGAGTCGTATAAGTCTACGGTAGGTAATGCTACCGGCTCATCTTGTCCATATATCATCTTTTACCTCCTTTTCTATCTTTACCTCTATTGAATGGGTTTTTTACATATAGCGGAGACAATGGATCAAAAGGATCTAATGTCCTCTGCGGAAGCGTCTATCGCTATGGGATATTATATACTGTAAAATACGGATTGTTAGTTGTATATTGTGTTGGATGCAACGCGTTCATTGCTGCATAAAATCTCTTTTGTTCATTATCCAACTGCTGATCATATTGATTCAATGCATATCCACCGAATCTATATTTAAACTCATTCTAATATGCATTCTGAACTTGTGCTACAGTATCTGCAATACTTTGTTCAATACCTTTAACCTTACGTCCGTGAGCAGCTACATAATCTTGCCAATCGTGCTGATATGCATTTTGTCTGCGAGTAGCGTCTTCGGTTCCAAATTTACCAAGCGCTTCAGCATAAGTATTTCTAAGGTTAGCATTCTTCAGTTCTGCGTCGGCGTATATATTAGCCATATTTTGAGCATTGCCTAATGTAGTAGCAATTCTACCAAGATATCTTTGTCCTCCAGTAAGTCCGCCTTGTTGCATCAATTGGAAGTTTCCTCTGCGTTCTGCGTCTTGTGCGGCACGTATTGATGCGTACGGATTTACTCGATTCTCGGCCATTATCTACAACGCTCTATTCTCATTGTAGTTAGGAGAATACGTACTGTGATACTGAATAGGATTGCGCATCCACCAATTAAGTTTACCTAGCGCAGCTGCACTTCCTATAATGCCTGGGGTCATCCTCTATATCCATGGGATTCTCCAGTTTATTGTTTTGCCTCCCTCAAATTCCGGTAAATCTTTTCCATCGTCTGCATATAATAATTTATCTCTGCGAGCTCTAGTTAAGGTGTTGTTCTATTGTGCAGTTTCCTAAACTTCCTATTCTATCTAATGTTGTTGTGCCTGCCTATCGGTAATTTCCTACATTGCAGACATGAGCTTTTGTTTCTCCTAATTTGTTACAGACTGCGTAGCTTTGCTCAATGAACTAAGATGTCCATACTTATCTCTATGTTTCTCAGCTTGATTAATCTTTTCAATAGCTACCGTCATCGGAGCAATCTAATCAGAGAACTTAACTCCTGTAGTCCAATCTACATCGTTACCAGCAATAACGTTATCGTCATTTGGAGATACAGAACTAGGCTGATTATCTACACCCTTTGTTCCTTTATCAACCAAAGTAGCTTTACCTTGATCGTAATTTATAATACTTTCTCCTTTGCCTACCCAACTTTGTTGTAATCCTTGCTACAAACCGTCAGGCGTCCATATTTTTTTCATAATCTATTATACTTTGGTTGTTTTAAATCTTTACCTCTATTAGCATATAATATGTCGTCTTGCGTATTAGAATGCTCTAACGCCCAGTTTTGTTCCATTGCACCGGACATCGCTGATGTTCTATTGAACATGTTAGTACGTTGTGCAAGTAGGTTTGCCTATATCATTTTCTACTTTAGCTTACGTTTTCTTCTAGAACTTCCAAATATGCCAGCAATACCACCTATTATAGCGCCACCTACAGTTCCTAGCGCCGTACCTACTCCAGGTATTACACTTCCTACAGTACCACCTAATGCTGCACCAGAAGAAACTGTGCTCATAGTATTAGAAGCGTTCTCTGCACGCAACTGATCCATTTGAGCTCCGGTATCTACAGAATTCTAAGTTTCGTATCCAACACCCATTACACTTCCTTGACCAGTACCAGAGTCAGATAAAAGTTCTCCTTCGCTTTTTACAGGACCAAACGCTTTTATTACATCTCCGGTAAACTGAATACCTTGAGTAATCATGGCTGGTGCTGCGTCGTTTAATGACGACGATGATGATTTCTTTTGTGTTTGTATAGGAACTTGTACAGGAGCTATTTTACCCGGATCTTTTACATACAACGGGGACATTTTATCAAAAGGATCTAATGTCTTCTACAGAATGTTGTTGCCTGTATCAAATTTTGGCAAATTGTTTATTATTCTTTTTCTCTATTTCAATTTCAGCTCCATGATGTTCTAAATTTAGTTATTATATAAGATATAGAAGCATCACAGTTTGGATTAGTATCTTCTATACTACATACCATATATTTGCCTCTTATTCTATTACCGACACTACTATTATTGGCTCTAGGTATTGCGTATCTGTAGTTGCCTTCTCTAAGCGTCATTGCTAATTCTTTTGTATCTGAATTATTAAGATCAGTCTCCCATTTATATTTATGGTCTTTCGTAAAATAAGAATCAGTATCTTTATTTCTTTGCTCGTTTCTTTCTATACCAGCGCCTCCAGGGATGTTTACTGTTACTAACTCTTGATTATCAAACACCTTGGTACTTAATACGTTCTTATTTACTACATATTGTAAATATGCGTTCATGAGATTACCGTCTGTATTTGTAGTGCTGCCTGAATCATCATATTTACTTACGCGCAATGCGCCTTTATTGTTGTGCAACGATATCAAATAATCTTTATCTGTAAATTCTACGGCATCTTCGTAATTGAATGTATACAGTGACGTAAATGCCTGTAAGAATTCGCTGTACGCTATTTGATTCTTGTCAGCTAAAGAGTTTGTAACAACCTCGTTATACTTATTGTTGAAGAACATTGTGGGTGTATTTTCACTATCGTCTTTAGAATAAAGTGCATTTTGTACACGCTTTGTCTTTCCGAGTTCTTCTACAGTAGATCCGGTTTTGTACGCAAATATTTGTTTTGCTTTATCGTTCCACCAATATAATGTAGTATCAGAATTAGCTTTTACAAACTGATCTTCAACCATTCCGGAAGTCTTATCGATGTAATCATATCTGTCAAGAACTCCTCCGGTTCCAAGTATCAGCGGCGTATTGTTATCCGTAGATACTACAGCTCTTTCGTTTACGCTAAGTACACCAACTGCATCTGCTTGCCAGAATATTAACTAGTTGTTAAATGATTTAAGATCTGTAACAGGTCCGTATTTACTATCAACATCTATAAAGTTTGCTGGCTGGAATTTAGTCCAATTGTCTATATTCTCCTTAGCGCTCTTTAATAAAGAATGATACACTCTATAATCAGGATCATTTAAATCGTTCCTGTCTTCTACTTCAGTAAACGCAGTAAATGCTCTAGTATAAGCGTTCGAACTGTATGCACTATTATAGCTATATAAAGGTTTATCTTGTACATATCTTCCGTATACATTGCCTACTTGCAACTGCGAATTTGATTTTCGAGCATCAAGCCGTCCTTTGCTGAATTCTTGCCCTAACGTATAAGATAAATTAATACTAGTTTCTACTGGAACAGAGTATATCATTGAAAACGATAAGCCACTGTGCTCTGCATATCCGGTATAATATTTATGAGCAGACATATATTCAAACGGCTGTATCATACAGTCACCGTCATATACTTCTATACTGCTACTATGATTTATATCTTCATCTCCTAATACATGGTAGTTTCCATAGCTATAATACGTACTCAGCTAAAT